>Ga0160470_100166_pt1 | contig 59779 bp, 47 predicted proteins | sample HID1973I_E11MG_FD_108214 | JGI IMG/M metagenome (GOLD analysis project Ga0160470, IMG submission 108214) | Enriched mosquito-associated microbial communities from UW Madison campus, WI, USA - HID1973I_E11 MG | ecosystem: Host-associated > Arthropoda: Insects > Digestive system > Unclassified ... | reverse complement strand
GGACTCTTGCAAGCGTGACGTCAGCCTCCAGCCGCGTACAAATGTCCCGGAAAGTTACTTAACCAGCCGCTCCCCCTCTGCAACCGCATCAACCTTGCATATAAGCGACGTTGCGAGACTCTTCCGCGAGCCGGTGGCGTCGGGCTCACTGCTAAGAGTCCATGAAGGACTTCTGCAAGCGTGACGTCAGCCTCCAGTCGCGTACAAGTGCCCCGGAAAGTTACTTAACGAGCCACTTACCCTCTACAATCGCATCAGCCTTGCACATAAGCGACGTTGCGAGACTCTTCCGCGAGCCAGTGGCGTCGGGCTGCACTGCTAAGAGGCCACAAAGGACTTCTGCAAGCGTGACGTCAGCCTCCAGCCGCGTACAAGTGCCCCGAAAAGTTACTTAACGAGCCACTTATCCTCTACAATCGCATCAACCTTGCATATAAGCGACGTTGCGAGACTCTTCCACGAGCCGGTGGCGTCGGGCTGCACTGCTAAGAGTCCACAAAGGACTTCTGCAAGCGTGACGTCAGCCTCCAGCCGCGTACAAATGTCCCGGAAAGTTACTTAACGAGCCGCTTACCCTCTACAATCGCATCAACCTTGCATATAAGCGACTTTGCGAGACTCTTCCGCGAGCCGGTGGCGTCGGGCTGCACTGCTAAGAGGCCACAAAGGACTTCTGCAAGCGTGACGTCAGCTTCCAGCCGCGTACAAATGTCCCGGAAAGTTACTTAACCAGCCGCTTACCCTCTACAATCGCATCAGCCTTGCATATAAGCGACGTTGCGAGACTCTTCAGCGAGCCGATGGCGTCGGGCTGCACTGCTAAGAGTCCACAAAGGACTTCTGCAAGCGTGACGTCAGCCTCCAGTCGCGTACAAGTGCCCCGAAAAGTTGCTTAACGAGCCACTTATCCTCTACAATCGCATCAACCTTGCATATAAGCGACTTTGCGAGACTCTGTATTTCTTCCTAATGAAAAAGGACCTCGAAATCCACATTATTGTGAACTTCGAGGTCCTTTCTATCGTCCGGAATCGGAACAAGACTATCCTCCAGTCCCGCTCCTTCCCGAAACCGAATATGTCCTACACGCGAGCCAATTCGCGCTTGTTCGCTTCGAACGCTTCCAGCAACGCTTCTTCGCCTTTGTAGCCTTTGTTCTCCGCTTTGCGAATCTGCTCCAGCATTTTCTTGTAATCCTTCGGAATAACCTTCACGAACTTGTTAAGCGAGCCTTCCCAATCGCTCAGCACGCGCTGGCCGGGCACGCTGCCGGTCAGCGCGACATGGCGCTCGATCATGCCGCGAAGCTCCGCTTGGTCTTCCGCTGTCTCCACAGGCTCCAGCAGCACCATCTCAAGATTGCAATTGCTATAAAATTGACGGCTCTCGTCGAGCACGTACGCGATGCCGCCGGACATACCCGCCGCGAAGTTGCGTCCCGTTCCGCCGAGTACGACAACGCGTCCGCCGGTCATATATTCGCAGCCGTGGTCGCCTACGCCCTCTACGACGACGTTAACGCCCGAGTTGCGCACGGCGAACCGTTCGCCGGCGATGCCGCGGATGTAAGCTTCGCCGCTCGTCGCGCCGTAGAACGCCGTATTGCCGATAATGACGTTGTTCTCGGCCTCGAACGTCGCTTTCGGCGACGGAGCGACGATAATTTTGCCGCCGGACAGCCCTTTGCCGACATAGTCGTTCGAATCGCCTTCGATCGAGAGCGTAATGCCCTTCGGTACGAATGCACCGAAGCTTTGTCCGGCCGTACCGACGAAGTGGAACTTGATCGTGTCCGCAGGCAGCCCTTTCGCGCCGTAACGCGTCGTCACTTCGCTGCCGAGAATCGTGCCGACAACGCGGTTCGTGTTCAGGATCGGGAACGTGCCGCTTACCGGCGTGCCGTTCTCCAACGCAGTCAGTGCCGCCGGAACGAGCTTCTGCATGTCGAGCGACAGCTCCAGACCGTGGTTTTGCTCCTGCACATTGTAACGGGCGGAGCCTTCAGGCAGCTCCATCTGATGCAGCAGCGGCGCCAGATCGATGCCTTTCGCCTTGTAATGACCGATCAGCAGCTTCGATTCCAGCAAGTCGACGCGACCGATCATTTCGTTGATCGTCCGGAAGCCAAGCTCCGCCATAATTTCGCGCAGCTCTTCCGCGATGAAGCGCAAGTAGTTGACGACATGGCTCGGATCGCCCATAAATTTCTTGCGAAGCTCCGGATTCTGCGTCGCGACGCCGACCGGGCACGTATCGAGCTGGCAGACGCGCATCATAACGCAGCCCAGCACGACCAGCGGAGCGGTAGAGAAGCCGTACTCTTCCGCGCCAAGCAGCGCGGCGATTGCGACGTCGCGACCGTTCATCATTTTGCCGTCCGTCTCCAGAATCGTACGGTCGCGCAGGTTGTTCATAATGAGCGTCTGATGCGTTTCCGCCAGACCAAGCTCCCACGGCAGACCCGCGTGACGAAGCGAGTTGATCGGCGATGCGCCGGTGCCTCCGTCGTAGCCGCTGACCATAATAACGTCCGCGCGCCCCTTCGCGACGCCTGCGGCGATCGTGCCGACGCCGACCTCGGATACGAGCTTCACGTTAATGCGAGCGCGAGGGTTCGCGTTCTTCAGGTCGTGAATAAGCTCCGCCAAGTCCTCGATCGAATAAATATCATGGTGCGGCGGAGGCGAGATCAGGCCGACGCCCGGCGTCGAGCCGCGCACTTCCGCTACCCAAGGATATACTTTAAGGCCCGGCAACTGGCCGCCTTCGCCTGGCTTCGCGCCTTGCGCCATCTTGATTTGAATCTCGTCCGCATTGACCAGATATTGGCTCGTTACGCCGAAGCGTCCCGATGCGACCTGCTTGATCGCACTGCGGCGGGAATCGCCGTTCGCATCCGGAATGTAACGCGCCGGATCTTCGCCGCCCTCGCCCGTATTCGATTTGCCGCCGAGGCGGTTCATCGCGATCGCAAGGCTTTCATGCGCTTCCTTGCTGATCGAGCCGAACGACATCGCGCCCGTCTTGAACCGCTTCACGATCGAGTCCACCGATTCGACCTCTTCGAGCGGAACCGGCGTCCGGCCCTCCTTGAACGACAGAAGGGAACGAAGCGTCAGATGCTTCTTGTTCTCGCCTTGAACAAGCTCCGAGAACTTCTTGTACAGCTTGTAGTCGTTCTTGCGCGCAGCCATCTGCAGCGTATGAATCGTCTGCGGTGTGTACAGATGGTCCTCGCCGTCTTTGCGCCACTGATATTCGCCGCCGGAATCAAGCTCGGCCTCCGCGCCTTCTTGCTTCGAGAATGCGCGCATATGAGCTTTAAGCGTCTCTTCGGCGATGACGTCGAGACCGACGCCGCCGATACGGGATTCCGTCCACGTGAAATATTGGTCGATCAAATCTTTCTTCAAGCCGACCGCTTCGAATATTTGCGCGCCGCGGTACGATTGAATCGTCGAGATGCCCATCTTCGACAGCACTTTGACGACGCCTTTGGTAGCCGCTTTAATGTAGTTCTTCACCGCTTTGTCATGCTTCAAGCCGCGCAGCATGCCTTCGTGGATCATGTCGTCCAGCGTTTCGAATACGAGGTACGGGTTGACCGCGCTCACGCCGTAGCCGAGCAGCAGCGCGTAGTGATGCACCTCGCGCGGCTCGCCGGACTCCAGCAGAATGCTTGCGCGCGTTCTCGTGCCTTCGCGGATAAGATGGTGATGCAGCGCGGATACAGCCAGCAAGGCCGGAATGGCCGCATTGTCCTTGTCGATGCCGCGGTCGGACAGAATAAGAATGTTATGGCCTTTCGCGATGACGCGGTCGGCCGCTTCGCACAGCAGTTGGAGCGCCTCGCGCAGCCCTTCCTCGCCTTTGGCCGCCTCGAAGAAGATCGGCAGCGTAATCGCCTTGAAGCCCGGACGGCGAATATGGCGCAGCTTCGCGAATTCTTCGTTGCTTAAGATCGGCGTATCGAGCGTAACGTGACGCGCGCTCTCCGGCTCCGGATTAAGCAGGTTGCGCTCCGTGCCGATCGTCGTCACGGTCGACGTCACGAGCTCCTCGCGAATCGCGTCGATCGGCGGGTTCGTCACTTGCGCGAACAACTGCTTGAAGTAGTTGTACAGACGCTGAGGCCGCTCGGACAGAACGGCCAGCGGGGCGTCGTAGCCCATCGAGCCGAGCGGCTCTTGACCGGTCGTTGCCATTGGCTCAAGCAGCTTCCGAATGTCCTCGAACGTATAACCGAACGCCTGCTGGCGCTGCTGAACCGTCTCGTGATCCGGCTCCGGTAGCTCCGGCGCGACAGGCAAGTCATCCAGATTGACAAGATGCTCGTTCAGCCATTCGCGGTACGGGTTCTCGCCTGCGATTGCCGTTTTGACTTCCTCGTCGGACAGAATACGACCTGCCTTCGTGTCGACGATAAGCATGCGGCCCGGACGCAGACGGTCCTTATACGCGATCTCTTCGGCCGGAATTTCGACCGTTCCCGCCTCGGAGCCCAGAATAATGTGATCGTCCTTCGTGACATAGTAGCGGGCAGGACGCAGACCGTTCCGGTCCAGCGTAGCGCCGATCATGCTGCCGTCCGTGAACGCCATCGCAGCCGGTCCGTCCCAAGGCTCCATCAGACAGGCATGATACTCGTAGAAAGCTTTCTTGTCGTCGCTCATCGTCTCATGGTTCGCCCACGGCTCCGGCACCATCATCATCATGGCATGCGGCAGCGAGCGGCCCGACAAGTACATAAATTCAAGCACGTTATCGAACATCGCCGTATCCGAGCCGTCCGGATTGATGATCGGTTTGATTTTGTCCAGATCGTCGCCGAACAATTCCGATGCGAACAGCGATTGGCGAGCGTGCATCCAGTTCACGTTGCCGCGCAGCGTATTGATCTCGCCGTTATGGATCATATAATGGAAAGGATGCGCGCGCTCCCAGCTCGGGAACGTGTTCGTACTAAAGCGCGAGTGAACGAGCGCCATCGCCGTGACGACCGCTTCGTCGTTCAATTCGATATAGAAAGAGCGAACCTGCTCCGTCGTAAGCATGCCTTTATACACGATCTTCTTCGTCGACAGGCTGGAGAAATAGAACTTGTCCGCGCCTTCGCCGCCGCCGAAGCGAATCGCCAGCTCGGCCCGCTTGCGGATCACGTACAGCTTCCGTTCGAATGCAAGATCGCCGTTCAATGCGGCATTGCGGCCGATGAACACTTGGCGGACGTAAGGCTTCACCTTGAGCGCCGATTGGCCAAGCTTGCCGTCATTCGTCGGAACCGTACGCCAACCGATTAAAGTCTGGCCTTCCTCGCGAATAATAGCCTCCAGCTTCTTCTCTTGCTCCGCGCGAATGCCGTCTTCCAGCGGGAGGAAAAGCATGCCTACCGCGTAGTCGCCCTCCTCGGGCAGCTCGATTCCTTCCGCCTTCATCTCGGCCTTGAAGAAGTCGTGCGGAATTTGCAGCATAATGCCCGCGCCATCCCCCGTGTTCGGCTCGCTGCCTTGTCCGCCGCGGTGCTCCATGTTCTCCAGCAGCGTTAGCGCCTGGCGAATGATGGTGTGTGACTTCCGCCCTTTAATGCTGGCAACAAAGCCCATGCCGCATGCATCTTTCTCGTATTGCGGACTGTACAGACCTTGCTTCGGCGGCAAGCCCATGATGTTCTCGTTCATCGCAACGCACCCTTTCTATATAGAAGATTGTGTACTTGTCGGCAAAACGGAATGAGACGCAAAGCACTTCAATTCCGGTTGGTTTTATCATAGAATGGAAATAAGCCGCGATCTTTTTCCATCTTGGATTTGGCAACTTCCGACGATTTGTCGATTCCGACGATTATTTAATTATTTTATCATTGAAGCAAATTAGACGCAATTTATTTATTTTTATAGTCGTGATAAACGTTTCTTCACCTTAATTCCGAACATTAAATCAATATAGGTCAATTATGTTCGTGTTTTTAAGTTTAATTTTTTTAACATTATACGGAGGAGTGAAAAGTTTTGTACAAAAAGTTCATGGAAAAAACACGTTTCTCAACATTGACGGCCTTGCTTGCCGTGACGCTGATTGCAGCGGCCGTTCCGGTCGCGCATGCGTCGCCTGCTCAGTCGGCCGCCTATGCGGCTTCCAATTCCGCAGCGGCAGCGGCGGAAGCTTCGGCGGTCGAAGGGTATCATATCGTCAGTGTAGGCGATTCGCTGACCGTCGGCTACACGAAAGGTTTGGAAATGCAGCAAAATCCGGTCCCTTACGGATATGTCGAGCGGGTCTACGAGCAAGCGCTGTTTCATGGCCTGCGAGCGTCCGTATCGAACTACGGCATTCTCGGCTTAACGACCGAAGGGCTGCAGCGGTACGTCGAGGCGGCCGAGAAGGGCGAGACAATCAAGCCGTCCGACCTGCCTTACGGCGATCAGAAAGAACCGCGCATTGCGCAGCTCGCCGCTGCAACGCCGCAGCTTCGAGCCGATCTTGCCTCGGCAGATCTCGTAACGATCACGATAGGCTCGAACGATTTTCTGTCCGTATTCGATCAATTGGTCAAGGGCGACGCCGACCAGATCGTAGCCGATATGCTCCCGGTCTACGAGCAGCGGCTCGAAGCTTCGCTGCGAGCCATAGTCGGCATCAATCCGCAAGCGGAAATCGTCGTATCCGACCTGTACAACCCCGCGCCGAACAACAAGCTGTTCATTAGCGAGGACAACTACAAGAAGCTGGCCGACGCCAGCGATGCGATTCGCGGCCGGGTCGAAACGGTCGTCAAGCGACTGACGGGAGAAGGCTTCAACGTACGCGTTGCTTATGTCGGTAATAAATTTGTCGGTAAAGAGCTTTCTTATACAACGATTGTGTCCGGCGACTTCCATCCGAACGCGCAAGGCTACGAAGCGATGGGACAATCGTTCGCGCAGGCGGCATGGGGCGACTACCGGGTGCCGGCCGCACGCGACGCGAGCGTTCCCATCTCCGTCGTCGTTGCGGGCAAGGAGCTCGTTACGGCGAACAAGCCGGTGCTCAAAAACAATAAAACATACGTGCCGATGCGCGACATTACCGATGCGATGGGCGCCGATCTGAAATGGAACAACGCTGCGCAGACCGCAACGGTGACGCTGGACGGCAAAGTCGTCGCGTTCACGATCGGCTCCAAGACGATGATCGTGAACGGCAAAGCGGTACCGATCGAAACGCCGGCTTACTTGCAGAAGGTAGGTAAGGAAAGCAAGACGTATTTGCCGCTCGCGGCGCTGTCCGACGGACTTGGCTTCCAGGTGGTGTACCGCGGCACGATCAAAACGGCCTTTATTAATAAGTAAATGCAAAAGCGCCCAGCCGGTTCCTGTCGGAACCGTCCGGGCGCTATTTTATTTACGCGGAAGTCGTCGGCGCCGCCGGAGCGGTCATGCCGCTTCCCGTCGCGTCCTTGGGCCGCCTCTTGTGCATCGCGACGAACAAGACAAGCGACAGTGCCGCGAATGCGACCGCATAGATGCCGAGCGTGCCGATGCTGCTGCGGACCAGACCGAAGTCCCCGCTGGAGATGACGGCTTTGAAGCCGGACACCGCATAGGTCATCGGCATCCAATCGCCGACATGCTGCAGCCATACCGGAACCAGCTCCTTCGGATACGTGCCGGAGCTGCTCGTCAATTGCAAAATCAAAATAATGATGGCAATGAACCGGCCCGGCTGGTCGAGCATCGTGACGATGAACTGGATAATCATCATGAACGTCAAGCTGGTTACGATCGACAGCGCGACGAACCAACCGACGCTTTGCACCCCCAGCCCGATGCCGTACAACAGAATAGCATCCGCTATGAGCGCTTGGATGACGCCAACGAGCACGAACAGCAGCGCTTTGCTGGCGAACCAACTGCCGCCGCCGCGCGGACGGCCCGCGCTGCCGCGCATCGGCAGCACGATCGTCGAGAGCAGCGCCCCGACGAACAGACCGAGCGACAGGCTGTAAGGCGCGAAGCCCGTGCCATAGTTCGGCACCGTCGTCAGCTTCTTCTCGCTTACTTCGACCGGCGCCGCGAACATATCCGCCTGCTGCTCCTTGTCGCCGGTCACGTTCGACTGACGCGAAGCCTCGCCAAGCTTGTCGGCCAGCTCCGCGGACCCGTCGGCCAGTTGGCCGACCCCGTTCGTCAGCGCCGCCGACCCGTCGGCAAGCTGCCCCGAGCCGCTGGCGAGCGCCGACGCGCCCGCATTCGCCGCGGCCGCTCCGTCGGCGGCCTGCTTCGCGCCGGCCGCCAGCGTCTTGGCGGCGCCGCTAAGCTGCGCGCCGCCGGCCGCCGCGCCTTCGAGCTTCGCTTCGAAGGCGGTCAACCCTTGCAGCAGGGCAGCCTGCCCCTGCTGCAGCTCGCTCGCGCCGCCGGCCAACTGGCCGCCGCCGGCCGCGAGCTGATCCGCGCCCGCGGCAACCGCCTTGGCCGCGGCGATAAGCTGCTGCAGCGCCTCATCCGGCGCTGCCTGATCGGCTCCGCCGGCGGCGGAGGCTGCCGATGCGTACGCCTCCAGCCCTGCCGCCAGCTTCGCGGCGCCGTCGGCCAGCTTCGCTTCGGCCTCCTGCGCAGACTTCGCGCCTGCCGCCAGCTTCGCGCCGGCATCGCTTGCCTGCTTGGCGCCCGTGCCAAGCTTCCCGGCCGCCTCGCCAAGCTGCTTCAGCCCGTCCGCAAGCCCGGACGCGCCGGACGACAGCTTCGACGCGCCGTCTGAGACCTTCGCCGTGCCGTCCGCCAACTGCTTCACGCCGCTCGTCAAGCCGAGCGTTCCGTCGGCCAGCTTCGCCAGGTTGCGATGCAGCGTCGCCGCTCCGTCCTTCGCCTTCGCCGCGCCGTCGTGCAGCTTGCTCGCGCCGTCGCTGGCGTCGGCAAAGCCGCTTGCCACTTTGCCAAGCTGCTCGAACATCGTCTCGGCATACGACTTCGTCACTTCCTTCGACAACGATGCCTTCAGCTCTTGCACCGCGGCGTTGCCAATCTTCGACGCCGTGAAGCTGAGGCTTTCGTTCGTCACGTAGACGAGGCTCGACGGCTTCGGCTCGTCATCCAGCAGCGTCGTCGCCTGCTTCGAGAAGTCGGCCGGTATTTCGAGCGCCAGATAATAACGTCCGTCCATCAGCCCCTTCTCCGCCTCGTCCCGGCTAACATAAGCCCACTTGAACTTGTCGTTGTCCTTCAAGTTGTCGATCAGCTCGTTGCCCAGCGCCAGTTGCTTGCCTTCCAGAACCGCTCCCGCGTCCTCGTTCACAACGGCGACCGGCAAATCGCCGGTTCTGCCGTAAGGGTCCCAGAACGACCCTACCAGCATGCCGCTGTACATAATTGGAATAAACAAAATGCCGATAACCGATACAAGCACCTTCCGATTGCGTACGATATCGAGCAGCTCCTGCCCGAACAGTCTGACTCCTTGCATCCTGATCCTCTCCTCTTTGCACCCTAACTGGTTTGACTAATGACTAAAATGTTCACCCGGTCATTTTGATCGATAAAAAAAGAGCGTACACGCCCTTTCCATCTGGCCCGCTTGCGGGCTTGCCAATCGTTCCGTTCACCGGTCCCGGCAGCTCTGCCCGTTGCTCACTCGCTTTCGTTTAACGCAGGCCTCCGCTCTCGGCTCAGCCCGAGCCTTGGACGGACGCAGGGCATATGCCATACCGAAAAAGCGACGTAAACTGCTCCTCCACTTCTTCCCTGCTCAGCGGCTCATGCTGCGCACTCCAGTCGACGGCGAGCGTCAGGTACATCCGAATCATCATAAAAGCCGTCAGCTTCGGGTCCATACGGCGAATCTCGCCCTTGTCCTGCGCGCCTCGCACTTCCCGCTCGATGAATAAAAGGACCGCGTTCTCCAGCTCCAGCAGCGCTTCGCGCACCGGCTGGGTGCCAAGCTCCCGAAGCTCCTGACTGAGCTTCACGACAAGCTCATGCGTCTCGCGAAATTGCAGCACGCCGTGCAAAGCATCGGTCAAATTATCGAAGAAAGAGCGGGATTCGTCGATCCGGTCCACAACAATAGCCTTCATCTCCTGCGTAAGCTGCCGCATAATTTCGCCGAACAGCTCCTCCTTCGTCGCGAAGAACGTATAGATCGTCCCTTTGCCGACGCCGGCCAGCTTCGACACGACATCCATCGTCGTCGCCTTGTACCCGAACATCGCAAGCGACTTTCTCGCCGCCTCGATAATAAGCGCTTTGCGGTCCACCGTCTTTCGTTCCGTCATTCGAATCCCGCTCCTTTCATTAATAAGGATGCATAATGACGCGCTGCATCGCAGTTGGCTTCTGATTGGCAGCAGGACCGCCGAAGTCCGCCCAGACGATCTCGACCCGCGCCGATAATGGCATTTTGCCTACAGACTCAAACGCAGCATGTTTAGAGATTGTAGCTGCATTATGTTTGTGACCAAAAATACATTTCAGTCATTTAGTCATTCGATTTATCAACTATACCATGATCGAACGCTCCATTCAAGCGGTCGAGAGGCCTTCTTATAAAATGCTGCTTGGAAAACAACAATGGATGCAGACAACACAGGCGTTCCGCGCTTTAGATGCAATCAAAGCCTGCAACAAATGCAGGCTTTGATCTTCATTCGCTCGTTATTCGGGCATCATCTGAAAAGAGTTCATTGCGTACAGGCATTCATACCGGCGGATGCTTCATGCGGCTAAAAGAATGCACAACGTGCAGTAACTCCTCACTTAATGCATCGCAGCCGTACGGTCCCCATATAACGACGGGCTCGACCCGTTGTCTGCTTTGAGCCGCTCTTCGCAACCGCGCGGCGGCTTTCCCGCTTTCATACCGCATGCCTGCGCTGCCTTAGCCCTATTCTACAGCCGATAATCCTGTTTCACGATTTCCAGCGTCGCTTGTCCGCGCTCCGCCCAGCGGCGCAGACGGTCGAGCCCTGCAGCTTCCTGCTCCAGCGCGCGCACGAGCGACGCCTTATATTCGGGAACCTCTCCCGTATAGGACGACAGATCGCCGTAAGCCGCGAGCGCCTTCTCGTTATGGCTCAACGCTCTGCGCTCGTGAAACATATCCACGTCCGGGTCGTACGGGTGATGAAGATTGCCCTGCTGCGGATGCTTTAGTACGGCGAGCACCTGAACGACGGCGCGGGCACCGCCCGTCTCGACCACTTTGCCTGCATATTCGCCCGTTTTATAAGTCATTCGTACCAATTGATCGACCAACGGCCGATTGTCATTCGAATAACGCATAATTTTAGTCCTCCTCGTATTTAGCTTGAATTAAAACATTTTACCCGTTGCTAACCTAAAAATTAGATTAATTTATAACCCCGTATCCGCGCAACCTCGAATTGTCATCTTGTGTTTATATGCAGATACAGCGTAATATGGTAGTGAGACAATCGCCGCGCGATGCGCGGCTTCATTAATGATGCGGTTAGAAAAGTAGGTGCGTCCATTGCGTAAGAAAAGAGTGCTGCTGCTCTCCGAAGGGTTCGGCTCCGGACATACCCAAGCCGCCTACGCGCTCGCCGTCGGCATTCGGCTTTCGTCGTCGGACATCCAGACGCGCGTCATCGAACTGGGCAATTTTTTGAACCCGGTCGTCGGTCCCTTAATCGTATCGGCATATCGTAAGACGGTCAGCAAGCAACCGAAGCTCGTCGGGCTCATGTATAGAAGCAATTATAATAAATCGCTTAACCGCTTTACCCAATTAGCGCTGCATCGTGTGTTCTACACACATACATCTCAGGTTATCGATCAGTTGAAACCGGATTTGATTATATGCACGCATCCCGTACCGAATGCCGTCGTCTCCCGCATCAAGCGGGTTAGTCAGGAGGACGTGCCGCTTTGCACCGTCATTACCGATTATGATGCCCACGGATCTTGGATCAGTCAAGAGGTTAATCATTATCTCGTCTCCACCCCGCTCGTCAAGCAGAAGCTGATGGAGCGCGGAGTCGAGGAAAGCCGAATCGAAGTAACCGGTATACCCGTCCATCCGAGCTTTTGGCAGGCGAATGAGCGCAGCGAGGTGCTGAGCCATTTCGGACTGAAGGACATGCCTACCGTTCTCGTCATGGGCGGCGGCTGGGGGCTGATGGACGACGAGGATTTGTTCCATTACATGACGGAATGGCGCAGCAAGGTGCAGATTATTATTTGCGCCGGCAGCAACGAGAAGATGAAAGAGAAGCTGCTCCAGAACGAACGGTTTGTGCATCCCAACATTCATATTCTCGGCTTTACCCGCGAGGTGAACAAGCTGATGGATGTTGCCGATCTGCTCGTAACCAAGCCGGGCGGCATGACCTGCACGGAAGGGCTTAGCAAAGCGCTGCCGATGCTGTTCTACAAGCCGATTCCCGGACAAGAGGAAGAGAATTGCGAATATTTCGTTCAGAACGGCTTTGGCGAAATGCTTCATCAGACCGAGACGATCGACCGATGGTTCAATCGGATTCAAGAACGGGATTCGTTCGCGGAGTTCCGCGAGGCTCTCTCCAAGAAACGCAACGAACAATACAATCCGCAACAATGTACGGATGCCGTCCTGCGCTACATGCAGTGACGGTTTTTTTATCCTGTTTTTCCCTGCCAAGATTGCCCCCGATTCGAGGAATATTCGGAAGGAATGACGGGTATAGTTAGCCCATAGGCAGGAGGGATCGGTCAATGGAAGGCAAAAAAAGCATAGATGGCAAAACGATTATCATTCGGATCGAAATCGATACGCGCAATGTCGGCTTCGGCGCTGCCGCCGGCTCCATCGAATCGGCGGGCGGCGATATGATCGCCATCGACGTTATTCAGACGAGCCGCGATCGAACAGTGCGCGACTTGACGGTAAAGGTGTCCGAGACGTCCAGCATCGAGCGAATTACTGCGGCGCTTGCTTCCATTCCGGGCATTCGGGTCGTGAACGTGTCGGATCGGACGTTCCTGCTGCATCTTGGCGGCAAAATCACGATTCAGCCCAAAACGCCGATTCAAAACCGCGACGACCTGTCGCGCGTCTATACGCCCGAGGTGGCGCGCGTATGCCAAGCGATTTACGAGGACCCGTCCAAGGCGTTCACGCTTACCGTGAAACGCAACACCGTCGCCGTCGTATCCGACGGCAGCGCGGTGCTCGGCCTTGGCAACATCGGCCCGTATGCGGCGATGCCCGTCATGGAAGGGAAGGCGATGCTGTTCAAGCAATTCGCCGACGTCGACGCGTTCCCTATCTGTCTGGATACGCAGGACACGGAAGAAATTATCGCCTCGGTCAAACGAATCGCGCCGGCGTTCGGCGGCATCAACCTCGAAGACATCTCGGCTCCGCGCTGCTTCGAGATCGAGAGCCGGCTGCGCGGCGAGCTTGACATCCCCGTGTTCCACGACGATCAACACGGCACGGCGGTCGTCCTCTACGCGGGCCTGCTGAACGCGCTCAAGCTGACGGGCCGCACGTTAGCCGAATCGCGTATCGTCGTATGCGGCATCGGAGCGGCCGGCACCGCCTGTACCAAAATGCTTCTCGCTGGCGGAGCCCGCCACATTGTCGGGGTCGATCGCCCCGGCATTCTGACCGCCGATCAGACGTACGACAACAAAGTGTGGCAATGGTACGCCGAGAACACGAACCCCGACCGTCTATCCGGCGGTTTAACCGAAGCGCTGGCGGGCGCGGATGTGTTCATCGGCGTATCGGCCGGCGGCATCGTCACGCGCGATCATGTCGCCTCGATGAAGCCGGAGCCGATCGTATTCGCAATGGCGAACCCGGAGCCCGAGATTCGGCCGGAAGCCATCGAGGATATCGTCGGCGTCTTCGCGACGGGACGGTCCGATTACCCGAACCAGATCAACAACGTGCTGTGCTTCCCCGGTATTTTTCGCGGAGCGCTCGACTGCCGCGCTTCCCTTATCAACGAGGAGATGAAGCTTGCGGCAGCCGAAGCGATCGCCTCGGTCATCACCGACGAAGAGCTTAGCCGCATGTATATTATTCCGAGCGTCTTCAACAACCGCGTCGTCGAGGAAGTGCGCCGCCGCGTCGTCGACGCTGCCCAGCGGTCCGGCGTGGCAAGACGCCAGCCGCGGGAGTAAGGCGGCGCCGGGACGGCTGGAGCGAGCCCTTGGTGCATTTCTGTACCTGAGGCTCGCCCTACAGGCCGCGATCACTCTCCCTTGGTGTGCTTTTCTGTAAATAAGGCTCGCCTCGCTGCCGCCAACGAAACAATCCCGGCCATCGTCGTATGACGACAGCCGGGATTGTTTCGTTTATGCTTCATTCAGAATGGTCACCCGCTCCGCCGCCGGGATGCGCGGCTGCGCTTTCGGGATGCGGGCGGGATAGCCGATATGCAGATTGCCCAGCACCTTCTCGCCCGGCTTTATATCCATTGCGTTGCGGAACGTTTCGCTCAGCAGCCACGAGTACGTCTCCCAAGCGAGGCCGATTCCGCGCTCCCAAGCTAGCAGACTGAAATTATGAATGATGCAGCTAGTCGAAGCGTAGTCCTCTTCCCGCACGATAAGATTCGGATTTTCCTGCATAATAACGGTCATAATCATCGGAATCGCCATAATTTTATCGTAAAATCTGCGTCCGACTTCCTGCTTCTTCGATGCATCCGGCTCGGACAGCTCCTTCAACTGCCGCACAGCCTCGGCCATCCGCCGTTTCCCGTCCCCGTAGCTGACGATGAATCGCCAAGGCTGCGTCATATGATAATTCGGCACCCATACGGCGACTTCCATCAGCTCCATCACTAGCTCGATCGGCACTTCCCGCTGCTCGAACTGGTGAACGGATCGTCTCTCCTTCAACAGCTCCGCTAAATGCACAAGCCTTCTCTCCTTTCCGAGAACATGAACCGGAACATCCGGCTGATGAGGGGGTGAATAACCGACATATGCCCTTCGCCCTCGAAGCAAACGTAGGACCGTTCGAAGCTTTCCGCGCCTAGCGACTCCAATTGGTCATCGAAGCGTCTCGCGTCGTCGAGCAAGGAAGGCTTCTCGTTCGAACCGATGCCGATCAGCAGCTCGGACTCGATCCCCTGCTCGCGTATAAGCGTCATAAATTCCGGCAATCGGCGAAGCAGCTCTTGGTCGTTCCACCAGATGGACGGACTGCCTGCGATATAGGTCCGGAAGGACGCCGGTTTCTCCATCAAGGCGTATAAGGTAAAAAAGCCGCCGAGCGAATGGCCGAACAAGCCTTGCCTATCCCGGTTGATCGGGTAACGGCTTTCGATGAACGGCTTAAGCTCCTCCTCGAGAAAAGCAAGAAAATGCGCCGCTCCCCCCGTTTCCGGCCAAGGCGAGCCGTCCGGTCTCGCAAAGGAGGGCACGCTTGCGGTCGTCAGATCGTAGAACCTTCGGTCGGTCACGAACGGCTCCTCCGAATCGTAGCCGACCGCTACGATAATGCCCGGATCGAGCCCGCGCGGATGCCGCGATTGCATTCGCATCGCCTCGGACAACGAGCCGAAATAGGCATTGCCGTCCAGCGCATACAGTACCGGGTAGCCTTCCGCAGGCGCCGGCTTGACGGGAACCGATACGAATATCCGGTAATCGAGCCCGCTGCTCCGCGCCTGCATCGTGAACGTCTCGGTGCCCGGCAACGCATAACGAATCTGCGCTGGCATGCGCGAATGGGCGCCGACATCCGTCTGTCCGTCGCCGAACAGCCAGCGCAGCGCGTCGGGCAATCGTCTGCTCATAAACATGCCGTCATGCGTGCCGCCCGCGTCGATGTCCAGCTTCAGCCAGCGGGAGGCGTCTCCCGTACCGGCCAATATGCGATGGGCCTCCAGCGTGTGGGGAACCATCCGGTTCTGAATGCCCTTCTTATATATCCCTTCGCGGCTGCCGACCGACATATACATGCGCTGCCCGCCGTCGGAAGACGGGAGCTTCCGCAGCAGCTCCAGCACGCCCTCGTACCAGAACGAGGCCGACAGCATGCCGATTCGCCCGAACGTTTCCGGTCTCCACACGCCAGCGAACAACGAGACGAGTCCGCCCAGCGAGCCGCCGATGACGCCGGTATGCACCGCCTCCGGTCTCGTTCGATACTGTCCGTCGATGAACGGCTTAATGCCATCCGCCAGCTCGTCGACGTATGCCCGGCCTTGGCCGCCGAACGGCTGCGCCCCCGGGACGAGCCGCTCCGCCGGCCAAGGCGTATATTCGTCGTTCCGGCACGCCGTCTCGACGCCGACCAGAATAAGCTCCGGCAGCTTCTTCTCTCGCCACAGCATATCGATATAGTTGAAGCACTGCTCGAACAGCTCGGCGCCGTCCTGCATATAGACGACCGGGTAGCGCTTATTGGACGTATCGTAAGAGCCGGGCAGACACAGCATCAGCTTCCTGTCCTGATACGAAGCCACTTGAAATCGGGATCGAGACATTCGAACCCATCCTTTCTGACCGTTAGGTTATGTACGAGCTCGTATGAGCAAATAAACGAAATACGGGACGCCAATAATGGAAATAACGATACCGACCGCCAACTCCGCAGGCGCAAATATCGTCTTGCCGATAAAATCGCCGGCCGCGATCATAGCCATTCCGACGAGCCCGCTGACCGGTATGATGCGGCGATGCCGCAATCCGACCAGCCTTCTGGCTATGTGCGGCGCAATCAAGCCGACGAACCCGATGCTGCCGGATACGGCTACGCTGGCCGCAACGAGACCGACGCTGCCGACGAGCAGAACCAGCCGCTCGCGCTCCACCGACAAGCCAAGGCTGGCGGCGCTCACTTCCTCCAACTGGAGCACATCGAGCTTATCCGCCCGCAGCCAGACGATCGGCAGCATAAGCACGATCCACGGGAGCAGCGCCATCGCGTACTTCCAGTTGGCGCTATGAATGGAACCGGCCAGCCAGACGACCGCCGCTTCAAAATCTTGCGGATTCATCTTCAACGACATATACAGCGTAATGGCGCCGAAGCCGAGAGACAGCGCGATACCGACCAGAATGAGCCGCTGCGGATCGATGCGCCCGCCCCGTCTGGACAGCAGCAGAATGAGTCCGGCCGCGGCAAGTCCGCCGGCCAGGCCGAGCATAGGCTTCATCAGCACGGACAGTATTCCGCCCAGATCCACAACGCCTCGCAGCGCGAACATGAACAGCACGACCATCATGCCCGCTCCGGCGTTGATGCCAAGGATGCCCGGATCGGCCAAGCCGTTGCGCGTCACCCCTTGAATGACGGCCCCCGCCACGCCGAGCGCGAAGCCGATCAGCAGGCCAAGCACGATGCGCGGCAGCCGGAATTGGAACACGACAAGGTCATAATCGGAATTCGAATGAATGCGGAGCAGCGTCTTCGCGACATCCAATACCGACATGTCGAATTGGCCGTTCGTAACGCTCAAATAGATTGCGGTCGCAATGACCGCGACAAGTATCGCAATAACCTTCCATAACGAATAAGGAGACCGGCTATTCACGTTGTCCGCCCCCTCTCGTCCAGATCAGATAGAGGAAGAATGGCACGCCGAACAAGGCGGTCACGACGCCGATCGGCGTCTCGAACGGATAGTTGACGAAGCGCGCCAGCACGTCGCACAGCGCAAGGAACAAGCCGCCGATCACGCCGGAGACCGGAATAATCCAACGATAGTCCTGCCCGCTCAGCATCCGTGCGATATGGGGAACGATGAGGCCGACGAAGGCGATTTTGCCCGCCAGCGCCACCGACACGCCCGTCAGCAGCACGACGGCGAGCATCGAAAGCAGCTTTACGACGGCCGTGCGCTGACCAAGCCCCGCCGACAGTTCCTCGCCAAGCGACAGCACCGTAATCGACTTGGATAGCCAGACGGCCAGCCCCAGCCCGACGATGGCGAACGGCACGGAAAGCTTAATCATCTCCGGGTCCATCTGATAAAGCCTAGCGTTATACCAGAAGCTGACGCTTTGCGACACTTGATTGTACGTCGCGACCGCATCCGCCACGCCGTTCATGAACATGCCGATAATCGTGCCGAGTATCGCCAGCTTTACCGGCGTCATTCCTTTCGGAATAAGCCAGGCCAGCCCGAACACGACGCAGGCGCCGAAGGCCGAGCCGACGAGCGAGACGACAATCATGCTCACGGAATGGGCAGGCGGCAGCCACACCATAGCAAGCGTGACGGCAAACACGGAACCGTCCGATACGCCCATAATCGAGGGCGACGCAAGATAATTCCGCGTTACGCCCTGCATAAGCGCGCCGGATACGGCCAGAAAGCAGCCGATCAGGAGCGCTCCGACAGCCCGGGGCAGACGGGAGCTTCTGACGATCTGATGATCGACGCTGCTGCGGTCGAAGTGGAAGACGGCGTCCCAGACGGTCTGCGCATGGATAGACTTCGCTCCATATAGAACCGACAGCATGATGATGAACGCAACAACTGCCGGCGCCATCAGTAGAATGGCGGTCGGCAGTATCGTTTTACGTTGCATTGCGCGTTATTGGCCCAGCTTGCTCTGGAAGGCTTGGAGGAATTGGATTTTGCTATACGCCGTTCCGCCCTGCGCCAGCGGGTCGACGATATTGACAAGCACCTGATTGTTTTTCGCCGCATTGATGCTTTGGAAGATCGGACTGTTCTGCAATTCCTCCAGCGCCTTCGGCTTATCCGCATTCTCGTCCTCGGAGAATTGAATCATCAGCACATCCGGGTTCATTGCCGCCAACTGCTCAAGCGAAATCATATCTTGCGCCTTCGCCGCCTGAACCTCGGCAGGCATCTTCAGGCCAAGCTCCTCGTACAGCATCGGATTAAAATAGACTTGGGAAGCATAAAGCTGGATCGCGCCCTGGCGAATGCGAACAAGCGCAACCTTCTTGTCAGCCAGCTTGCTCACAATGCCGCTCTTAACCGATTCCAGATCGCTGTTGTACTGAGCGATCAGTTCCGCCGCCTTATCCTGCTTGCCGCTCAGCTCGCCGAGCAGCTCCAGGTTGCTGGACCAGTTCGCCGAGACGTGCGAGTACGGAATCGTCGGCGCGATCTTACTCAACTGCTCCACTACCGCCGGATCGAACTTCGTAGACGCCAGAATGACGTCCGGCTTAAGCTGCAATATTTTCTCGAAATTCGGCTCCGTCTTCTCTCCGACCGATTCCGCCTTATCGACGATCGACGAGAACAACGACGGGAACTTTCCTCTCACCGAGATGGCGCCAACCGGATGGATATCCATCAGGATGGAATCCTCCATCGCTTCGAGCGCTCCCGTCACGACGATGCGGTCCGTCTTGGCCGGCACCGTATATTCCTGATCCAAATATTTGATGACCTTCGTGCTTGCGGAAGCGTCCGCCGTCGCCCCTTCTCCGCCGGACGTTTCCGTCTGCGATTGACTCGTATCGCCCGCGGCCGTCGACGTCTCCGTCGCCGGCTTCGACGTGTCGCCGCTCTTGTCCTCTTTATTGTCTCCGCAGGCCGCCAGTACGACAGCCAGCACAATCATCAATGCTGCGATCAAGCTGTACTTCTTCAACATCTTTGCTCCATTCTCCCTTCAACATTTAACCTCTTTGTTGATAACGATTATCATTATTGATTATAAGATCGCACGCTCCTTCTCTCAATGGACAAAACGCGGATTTACGATGGACTTTTTCCGGAAAATAGCTTCACGATGCCGGCGCGCGTAAGCTCGACACCGACGGGCGAATATTCCCTCCACGGATGAGACGGTATAAGCTTCAGCCGATTATGATGGACGGCCGTGAGCGACAGCCACTCGCCGGACTGGCGCAGACGCTGCCAATGCGAGAGCGTCTCCGATTCCTGACAGACGAGCAGCAGCACGTAATCGGCCCGAACCGCTTCAAGCTGCTCCAGTGTCAGTCTCCGGCCATACTGGGAGCGTTCGTTCAAAGCGGCGGGGCGCCTGATGCCCATATCTCCGTACAGCACATCCTCTATCGTTTGATTCGTATAGCTGTACAACGTCTCGCCCAGCATCCGAACGACCATAACCGATTGTTCCTTCAGCCCCTCCGCCACGCGCGCGCGAAGCTCCTCGTTGCGCCGCTCGTACGCCGCGATCCAGCTCTCCGCCTCTTCGCGACGATCAAGCGCCGCTGCGACGTCTCGCATCCCTTGCTTCCATGCGTGCGGGCCGTCCTTCGGCAGCGACAGCGTTGCGGCGATTTCGGCCAGACAAGGTTTTTCCCACGGCTCCAGGTCGGACGTGCAGACGATCAGCTCCGGCTTGGCCTCGGCCAATACATCGAGATTCGCTTTGCGATGGTGATTCTGCCTGTACGCGTCCAAAGGATACGGAATATCCGTGCGATAGCGGTCGTAATAGAAGCCGCTCCATTTCGGATGCAGCGGAGCCGCATGCGGCACGACATTGAGCGCCGTCAAATAGCCGAGCGTGGATATGCCCCCGTAAGCGGCAATCTTGCGTTTGCGCTGCTTGATATATTCGCTTGGCGATATGCGATAGGTCTTCTTGAACTTCCGGCTGAAATAAAATTCGTCCTCGTAGCCGACCTCATGGGCGATATCCCGAAGGCGCAACCCGGTCCGCAGCATCAATTGCTTCGCTTTGCCCATACGGATGTCGAGCAGCATATCGAGCGCGCTTATACCATACGTTTTTTTGAACAGATCGGCAAAATATTTCGGGCTCAACTGCGCAATGCCCGCCAGCCGCTCAACCGTAACCTCCTCCATATACCGCTCTTCCATCCAATGCTTGACCCGTTCGAGTGCGCTGGAAGCGCCGCTTCTTTCCTGCGCTCGGCAGGCGTCCATCATATCGAACAGCAGCTCTTGCAGCTCCGAATGCGCCCGCCAGCGAAGCAACGCATCTTCAGACCGGGCATGCTCGTACATGGAGCGGCATCTGGCCGCAAGCTTGCCGGACGGCTCGACAACGGATTCGTCGGGGAGTCCCAGCAGAGAATCGGTATCGGCCGCATGCAGCACGCTTCTCGACTGATCGACTGGCGCGAACAAGCCGAATCGGACAATTGCCGCAAGCGCCTCCTTCTCGCCCGCCGCACGCAAGCCGAACGTCGATTGCTGCGCGCACCGGTATACGGTATCCGCGTACAGCCGGGCGACGCTCGAGCCTCGTTCAAGCGTTCCCTCTCCTTCGAGCAGTACGATCAGCGCATCCGTCGCCAGCAGTTGCTGCCCGTATAGCTCTCCTTGCCGGACCCGCACCAGCTCGATATCCCATAGCTTTACTGTCGGCAGGTCGGCATCCGACAGCGCCCGTTCGATATCGTATAGATCGGCCGGAGCGGCGGAGAGCAGCCCGGGCTCCGTCGATTCGTCGGCGGTCCCGTCTTCCGGCCGGACATCGTTGTCCCGTTTTTTCGGCTGCGCCGTGCTGTTTATATGGATGAAAGATCGTTCATTATGTAAGTTGTCGCCTCGCTGAATCGGTCGCTTGCTCATAACGGCATCACCTCTATATGAAAATAATTATCATTATCAACAAAAAGAAGTATACCAAATTGCTTCGATTGTTGGAACAGCCAATTCCTCCACTCCCCAAAAAAACAGTCCCGGCGATCATCGTCGAACGAAGATCGCCGGGACTGCTTTATATCGATAGCCGTTTCAATTATTTCAACGTAATCGTCACCGCGGCATGGCGCTCGCCCGCCGGCACAAGCACCGAGCTGCCGTCCACCGAAGCGGATGCGCCGTTCGCCGATGCGATCTCGCCGATGCCGTGCAGCGTGACGCTGAACGCCTTGCCGCTGCCTTGAAGCGATACGACGACGGACTTGCCTTCGCGGGCGACGGAGACGGTCGTCTCCACCGCGCCCTTGACGTCGCGCACCGTCGCCGAAGCGGTGCGGCCGTCTTCCAGCGCGTAGACGTTGAAGTCCGCGCCGTTCGAATAATCGTAATCCGGACGGACGTTATTCGCGCCGAACGCGATAATCGAGCTCGGACGGGCGAACAGCGGCAAGCTGTCAAAGCCATAGTTCTCCTTATGCCATCCCGGCTGCTTCGTCTCGCCCGTCAATACGTGCGTCCACGTACCGCCTTGCGGCAAATAGTACTGAACGTCGCCGTTCTCTTGGAATACCGGCGCTACGAGCAGATTCTCGCCCAGCATATATTGACGGTCGAGAAATTCGGTCGTCGGATCGTCCTGGAACTCGATGACCATTGCGCGCTGCGACGGCAAGCCGCGCTCGGGCGCTTGCGCCGCCGTATCGAACAGGTACGGCATCAGGCTGCATTTCAGCTTCGTGAAGAAACGGGTAACGTCGACCGCCTCTTGATCGTAAGCCCAAGGCACGCGGTACGATTTGCTGCCGTGCAGACGGCTGTGGCTCGACAGCAGGCCGAATTGCAGCCAGCGCTTGAATACGTGCGTCGGCGCCGTATTCTCGAAGCCGCCGATGTCGTGGCTCCAGAAGCCGAAGCCGGACAGGCCGAGCGATAAGCCTCCGCGCAAGCTTTCCGTCATCGAATCGTAGTCCGCGTAGCAGTCGCCGCCCCAGTGAACCGGGAATTTCTGACCGCCGACCGTAGCCGAGCGGGCGAACAGCGCCGCTTCGCCTTTGCCGAGCTTCTCTTCGAGCACGTCGAACACGACTTGATTGTACAACTGCGTGTAGTAGTTGTGCATTTTGAACGGATCGGAGCCGTCATGATAGACGACATCGGTCGGAATCCGCTCGCCGAAATCGGTCTTGAAGCTGTCGACGCCCATGTCGACGAGCTCGCGCAGATAGCCTGCGAACCATTCGCATGCGTCCGGATTCGTGAAGTCGACGAGCGCCATGCCCGGCTGCCACAGATCCCACTGCCATACGTCGCCGTTCGGACGCTTCACCAGATAGCCGTTCCGCTTGCCTTCTTCGAACAGCCGGGAGCGCTGCGCGATGTACGGATTGATCCAGACGCAAATTTTGAGTCCTTTGTCTTTCAGACGCTTCAGCATGCCGGCCGGGTCCGGGAACGTGCGGTCGTCCCATTTGAAATCGGTCCAATGGTATTCCTTCATCCAGAAGCAGTCGAAGTGGAAAACGTGCAGCGGCAAATCGCGCTCCGCCATGCCGTCCACGAACGAGTTAACGGTTGCCTCGTCGTAGTTCGTCGTGAACGACGTCGTCAGCCACAAGCCGAACGACCATGCCGGCGGCAGCGCCGGCTTGCCGGTCAGGTCCGTATATTTGCCCAGCACATCCTTGATGGAAGGGCCATCGATAACAAAATATTCGAGCGACTCGCCCTCCACGCTGAATTGAACCTTCTTCACTTTCTCCGAGCCGACCTCGAAGGAGACGAGCTCCGGCTGGTTGACGAACACGCCGTAGCCTTTGTTCGAGACGTAGAACGGGATGTTTTTGTACGTTTGCTCCGAGCTTGTCCCGCCGTCTTGGTTCCAGATGTCGACGACTTGTCCGTTCTTCACGAAAGCGGTGAACCGCTCGCCGAGGCCGTAGATGAACTCGCCTACGCCCAGGTCGAGCTCGTCGCGCAGCCATCTGCGGCTTTTGCCTTCCGTAATGTAAGCCATCGAGCGCGGGCCGCTGCCCGTCAGACGCTCGCCGCCGCGATAGAACGCGACGCTCCATTCCTCGCCTTTGCGAATGTGCGCGCTGAGCGTGCCGCTCGTATAGATCGTTTCTTCCTCGTTCTCGGTTACGGTGACGTGTCCGCTCGATTGCGGCGTCAGCTCGAACTTCGGTCCGCGCTCCGTTACGCCTGCGTAGTGAATCAGCTTCACGCCGATGACGCCGGGCGCCGGAGAATGGAACTTCACCGTTAGCTGCAGCGTATCGAGCATGTTCCCGCGGCCGTGAATCGGAATCGGGGAAACGTAAGCCGTCAGTTCCTCGCCTTGCCGCTCGACCTCATGCGCTTGCACGGCCGATTTAACCGTAAAGCCTTCGCGAATGAGCCAGTTGCCGTCATGGAATTTCATGAATGCCACTCCACCTTTCGAATCGTTATCGTTATCCGACGAATCGCTTGCGCAGCGTTCGTTCGCGTTGTGTCGATTGCTTGTTGCATCTGTCTATAGTTGTATTATACTGATTTCATATCGGCGGAACTATCATAATTATGCTTATCAATAGCATGATTCTGACGTTTATAACTTTGAATAAAGGCGGCGATTCTTATCGACTTATACGCAAAGTCTACCTTGCAGGAGAACCGACTGCACGGCGACGCGATGCTTCCGCTAGCCGCCTATTGGATCGACTGCGAGGCGGGACAGCCGGTACTCGACATGCACTGGCATCAGGAAGCGGAATTTTTTATCGTGCTTGCGGGCGAGGCGCTGTTCCAAGTCGACACCGACTACTTCGTCGTCCGGGCGGGCGAAGCAGTATTTATCGACGGGGGCGATATTCATGCGGGTCATTCCAGCGAAGGCTCCCCTTGCCGCTTCTGCGCAGTCGTCTTCGATGCCGGGTGGCTGTCGAGCGCCGGATACGACGCCGTTCAAGCCGGGTTCGTTGCGCCGCTGCTGGAGAAGCGTCGGGCGATTCCGCGCCATATTCGACCGGACGGCGGATGGGGCAGCGCCGTGCTTGCGCATCTGACTGCCGTTATGACGGCGTACGAGCGGCAGCCGGCCGGGTTCGAGGCGGCATTAAAGGGAAGGCTGCTTCTTATTTTTGCCGAAATCGCGGCAGCCGGCCAATGGCGTACGCGAACGGCTCTCAGTCCCGGCGAATCCGCCAAGGTCGAACGGTTGAAATCGGTGCTCGATTATATGCAGCGAAATTTCGACCGGCCGATTCGTATCCACGAGCTGGCCGACCTCATACCGATGAGCGAAGGGCAGTTCAGCCGCTGGTTCAAATCGATGACGCGCACGACGCCGATCGACTATTTGAACGCATATCGGGTGCGCAGGGCGGCCGAGCTGCTGCGCGCAACCGACCGCAAAATAAGCGACGTCGCGCTCGAGGTCGGCTTCGACCACGTCAGCTATTTCATTAAAGTGTTCCGCAAGCTTATGAAGACAACCCCTTCCGAATTTCGCAAGGAGTCATTACATTTGTGATACACTAATAAAAACTACCATTCTAATAAAAATCTAATAAAAACAGTCTCGAGTTCAAGCTTGAATTCGAGACCACAAAAAATATGGACAAACTAAAATAGTATGAGATATCAATCAAAATCTAATTTAAAACATCACAAATTTGCTTTCACGACTTAACTTAAACGTAGAGCACTACGTTGTAAAATTGATTTCTGGCCGATAAACTACATTAGGTAAATAAATATCAACCGAATCTTTAATCGTGTATGTCGGATAGCCTAATGTAAACTCTCCACCAACACCTTCAACTTTTGGTCTTTCAATAGTCATTATCCAGACCCCTGTAATTTCTTTAGACGACCAGGAACCGATAGAATTGCTTACTGTCCAAAACGCTGGCCAATATGATGTAACATCTATTTTATTTTCTATTGTTACTTGATTAAAAATCATCGCATCCGGATAAACAGGGGTTGTACCCAACCATTTACCAGTCTGTGTTCCTTGATAAGAAGCATGTAAATAAGTCAAAATATATGGAAAAGGAATCGTTTCCCACAAACAATGAGTACCAGTTAATGAAACAACCGCATTGGAACTTAAATTAGAGGTTGTTGTTTGACCAAGGGACGAGCAATTTGAAAGGGCCTTCGCAGTAACTGCTGAAGTACCTCTCAAATTTGCATTGTTAGCGCTGTTGAACTCTTGTACTTTGTTATTAAAAAATTCCGAAACCGCCTTCTTATCTTTCACAGGATCAGAAATAGCATAAGCTTTAACACCGTTTATTATATACTCATTAATTGAAAAAGCTTCACCATTCACACTATATTGGTGTTTTTTAACTTGATTTTTATTTTCAGATGTGCTCTCCTCTGTTTCAGCGAAAGCATTAGTTGCAACTATTAACATGGAGACAACTGATAACAGTACAATAAAATAGTTTCTCTTCATAACTGTTCCTCCTTATAATTTCGATCTTCTTGATATCCATATCTAAAATTTAGTTTGTCTTAGACCGTTTAGGCTACGCATAGTTTATCCAAAGCAAATTTTCTGAGCGTTTTACTTAACATTTCTGTAGGTATTTCAATATTATTTGAACTAAGTATTTTTATTGATAAAAAGGTAGCTAATAAATTGCTAACCCTCTCTTCAGTTGAAAATGAATATCCTCCATCTTCATTCTGGAGCGATAAAATATACTCAAACAAAGAATCGTCTGTAAACAACCGTTCATTTTTCACATTCAATGTATCTAATAGTTCAAATGCATTAAGTATGTCCAATACAGTAGCATTTTTATATTGTTTTTGATAATCTAGCAATTCCGCAGCTATTTTTTGAGCAACAAATTTCATTTTATTCAAATCAACAGGATACCCTATAATTAATGCTGATTGCAGTAGATTTAACAGATGTCCGCTGGTATTTAAATCAAATTTATCTAAGTATTTTATTTTTAAATCTATCCATTTATATAATTTCTGAAACTCATCACTTTTTTTGTCTAACTCTTTTTCAAGCATTCTATAACTTGAAACGGCATAGTATGTGGATAAATATATTTCTCCTCTATTTTGAGGATTAAGATCAAGATCGACACTTTTCTTATGCTGCTGCGAAAAAGCATAACTTCCTTCTTCCGTTTGAAAGCTAACAATATAATCCTCAATTATCGTTTTAAATTCATCATTTACTCTTATATCTTGGGATTTAATTATATTCAACAGATAATATACATCACTTAAATTATCAAACTTATCTCTTTTAAATAATTCATTAGGATTGTCCAGGTACTGCTTCAAATCGCCTTTGCATGTATTATCTAATTGAAGCATATTATTAATTCCTTCATAATAATATAAACTGTATAAATCCAAATGGAGATCTACCTTGCTGCTCAATTTGCTTCTATCTGCTGATTCATCTGATTTTGTTGCCGTATAGTCTACATTAGAGCATGAACAAAAAATTAAAGACACGAAAATAATAACAAAACAAAACTTCGTTAACTTAATTTCACTATACATATTACATTCCTTTCATAATTATTTAATATTAACAATATTATTATATATCCCCAAAGACTTCATGATGAAAATGCATCATATTAGCTTCAATTCTATAGTACTAAATTACCGTATTTATAAAAATATGAAAATTAATTTATTGTAGTCTTCTCTAATTTTGTTCTCTCTTATTAAGAAATCGTGCCCGGAAAGTTCTCTGTCAAGATGGCTTAAATTTTCAATAAACGACTGATTACAGCCGTACAAAAAATGCGGATACTCATTATGTTCCAGTGTCGAATTGTTCTATTTTTGTTGGCATTCATGTTATTCTCAAACAAGGATTCTAGATTTTAGAAGAGTTGATTAATAACTTATATTTACTCTATTATATGAGGGGGAAGGATCGTTAAATGGTGGCTAATTCCGAATAGGTGTGTCATTAATAACGGGATTCAAACTTGCACTATTTCATAGCTCATAAGTCCGAAATCATTTTTTGAGGAGGGAATTGATAGGAAAGTGTCTTGTTCAGGACTACTCTTTATTTTTTCACAACATAATAAAAGAGGTGTTATGTATGATATTCATGATTGTCATCATTATTATATTAATTAGTATTGAAGTTACACTAAGAAACCTGAAAAAATCCAACGATGAATTAAAGAAGGAAATTATTGAATTACTAAAAAAAAATGATTAACCTCTTATCAAATAAATTATCTGTGGATCTCTGATGGCTTCTTCGGCACACCAAAGGCTGTGCAAGCAACTCTCCGTTGCTTGCACAGCCCATTCGTTATTCCTCATATGCAAATTTATCTTTATCTCGCTCTCTTTGGTGATCGTTGTCTTTCTTGACCTCGCACTCCCGTTCAGACTCCGTATATTCCTCTCCCTCACCTACGAAGGAGCTTGACACCGCTTCCGGCAGGGCTTCTTCGCTGGATGCCACGGCGGCGGAAGGCGACTTCGGCTTGCCAAGCTCCAGTCCGCAGTCCGTGCAGTAACGTGCCATCAGATCGTTCTCGGTATCGCACTCCGGGCAGATGACCCTGATCTCGCCCATCGTCATCTCCGGCTTCGACTCCTGCTCGACGAACCGCATGCCGCAGTCCGGGCAAAAATTGACGTTGATGGCGACGACCTTGCCGCAGGAGCAGCTTTTCTCCAGCTTGACCGCCTTGATCCGATCGTCGATCGATTCGATTTCCTGCTTGAGCGCCTTGAGCTGCTCGCAACACGAGGCGACCGTTTCCTCCGACTCCACCGTCTCGCCGGATAGATAGGCGCGGAACATCGCTTCGCCCATCTCCGTGTACAACCTCGTCATATCTTTCTCGCGTGAAGATTTCTGGCTGTTGAACCGCGCTATTTCGATCGTCTGCTGCGCTTTGCGAGCCGCATCGGATGCACCCTGCTTCATTTTGTCAAATATCGACATTCGACAAATCCCCTCCACTTACAATCAAGCTAGTCTGATGGTTCTCATTAACCGTACTGCGACGCTTCTAATCATCCGTCAACCCTGCGTCCCGCCAACCGGCCCAAGACGCCCGGCGGACATTGCGCAAAAGCCCGCAAGCGAACTCGCCTGCGGGCTGTACTGCCTAACGCTCGCGGAAACGGCCTTACTCGGCCGGATACATCCGTGCGCGCAACGCTTGAATTTCGCCGTTCTCCAGATACTCGTCATAAGACATCATCCGGTCGATCAAGCCGTTCGGCGTAATTTCGAAAATCCGGTTCGCGACCGTCTGAACGAACTGATGGTCATGCGATGTGAACAGCATCGTACCGTCGAAATCGATCATGCCGTTGTTAAGCGCCGTAATCGATTCGAGGTCCAAGTGGTTCGTCGGTTCGTCCATAATGAGCACGTTCGAGCCGGACAGCATCATCTTGGACAGCATACAGCGCACTTTCTCGCCGCCGGACAATACGCTTGCTTTCTTCATGCCCTCGTCGCCCGCGAACAGCATGCGGCCGAGGAAGCCGCGAATGAACGTCTCGTCCTGATCCTTCGAGTATTGACGGAGCCAATCGACGAGCGTCAGATCGACGCCGTCGAAGTAAGCGGAGTTGTCCTTAGGGAAATACGCCTGCGTCGTCGTAATGCCCCATTGGAACGTGCCGGCATCCGGCTCCAGCTCGCCCATGATGATCTGGTACAGCACCGTCTTTGCCAGACCGTTCGGGCCAACGAGCGCGATTTTGTCGCCTTTGTTGACCGTGAACGTCAGGTTGTCGAGCACTTTCTCGCCGTCGATCGTCTTCGTCAGGCCTTCTACGAGCAGCAGTTGCTTGCCCGCCTCGCGCTCCGGCTTGAAGTTGATGAACGGATATTTGCGGTTCGAAGGACGAATATCGTCGAGCGAAATTTTGTCGAGCATCTTCTTACGCGACGTTGCCTGCTTCGACTTCGATTTATTCGCGCTGAAGCGTTGGATGAACGCTTGCAGTTCCTTGATCTTGTCTTCCTTCTTCTTGTTCTGGTCGCGCTGCAGCGTGAGAGCCAGTTGGCTCGACTCGTACCAGAAGTCGTAGTTGCCCACGTACATTTGGATTTTGCCGAAGTCGATATCCGCGATATGCGTACATACCGTGTTCAAGAAGTGACGGTCATGGCTGACGACGATAACGGTGCCTTCGAACCTCGCAAGGAAGTTCTCCAGCCAGTGGATCGATTCCATGTCCAAGTGGTTGGTAGGCTCGTCGAGCAGCAGAATGTTCGGGCTGCCGAACAGCGCCTGCGCGAGCAATACGCGAACCTTCTCGTTGCCGCCGAGCTCCTTCATTTGCTTATCGTGGAAATCGGTCGTAATACCGAGACCGTTCAGCATTTCCGCCGCTTCCGACTCCGCTTCCCAGCCGTTCATCTCGGCGAACTCCGCTTCCAATTCGCCTGCGCGAATGCCGTCTTCATCGGTGAAATCCGCTTTCGCGTAGAGCGAGTCCTTCTCCTTCATGACGTCGTACAGCCGTTTATGGCCCATAATGACCGTCTCGAGCACCGCGAACTCGTCGTACTCGTAGTGGTTCTGCTTCAGTACCGCCATCCGTTCGCCGGGCGTAATATGCACTTCGCCCGTGTTCGGCTCGATTTCCCCGGACAAAATTTTCAGGAAAGTCGATTTGCCCGCGCCGTTCGCGCCGATCAAACCGTAGCAATTGCCCGGTGTAAACTTAATATTAACATCCTCGAAGAGCGGACGCTTCCCGTAACGAAGCGATACGCCAGTCGTGCTTATCATGGATTGAATCCCGTCCTCTCAAAACATGTTCATCGCATCATTATATCATAAATGCACTCGTTCGTCATAACGTATGCGCTGCCGATAAATCGCTCGCGCGCAAATTCGAGATTAATCGTTCGGACTGCTCTCTCCCGTCCAATTGAAACAAAGCGTACAGCACCGCTCCGGCGGCGGGCGACAGATGCGGCTGCGACACGTTGAACCGCTTCGCCCGGCTTCCCGCCAATCTTTCGCTCAGCTTCGTTCGAATGTAGGGACTATTAATGACGCTGCCGATCAGGGCGACGTCTACCCCGCTCGCGGAGAAGGCGGCGCTCAGCATCTCGATTCCGACCGTCAACTGTTCTACCGCCTTGCCGCATACTGTCCGCGCGAGGCTTCCCCCCTGCATGGCAGCCTCCGTCACGACAGGGGCGAACAGTCCAAATTGCCGGTCTCTTAGCTGCCGATCCTCCGTCCAGCCTCCCCAAGCCATCTCGCGAAAACGATCGAGCGACTCCGCTCCCCAATGTCCGCACATCGCTGCGATCAAACTGCAGTCTTCCCCTTCTTCGGCGCGTCCGGCCAGCACTTCATGCACCGCATCGTACGCTATGAATCGGGCCGCGCTCGCCGCGTAATGCTGCAAGTCGAAATTGCTGATCGCGCGTCCCTGCTCCGTTACCGCCAATATATTCGACCCGGTGCCCGATATCGCAATAATGCCCGGCTTTCCGAGCAGCGCTCCCCAATGGGCGGCAATCGTATCGTTGAAATGCCACTGCGGACAATCGAGCCCGTCCATCGCCGTCAACTGCGCGACCCACTCCAGATCGGACGGCGCATCGTAACCCGCGATTCCGGCGGCAATGCCCCGTACGTCCGCTAACGTTCGCCCAGCCTCCGCCAGCGCCTTCCGAACCGCCTGCTGCACATTGTTCGCCGCGTTGTCATCCCTATAGATCGAGGCCGGGCCCGCCTCGGCGTATCCGAGCGCCTGTCCGGACCGATCGGCCACCATTGCCCGCGAGTTGCTGCCGCCCCCGTCGATGCCGATCACCACTCCAGCTTGATTGTTCAACCTATCCCTCCTGCCGCTTATCCGCCGCCGCGAACCATTTGCCAACTATTATACGATATATTCCGCCGCGCAATAGCCTTGCGATGCTAAAAAAGCTCCCGGACCGGAATGCCGGCCCGAAAGCTTCTATACGTTTAATTCCAGCTCAGCTTCACTTCGCTGCCGGTTGCCGACGATTCGTAGATCGCGTCCAGAATCCGGTTGTTCGTGTAGCCGGACAACGCGGAAGAGATCGGCGTCGTGCCCTGATGAATCGCATCGATAAAATGCTTCGCCACCAGCTCGCGTTCGTTCACGTCGTCGAGCGGCTCGATCTTGCTCGTCACAACCTCGTTATCGGCGTGCGTAACATAAGTCGCTTCGTCGCCGACGATCGATACGCCGCCTTCGGTGCCCATAATATGAATGAACGGCTGATCGGTGAAGCTCGCCGCATGCGCCGCCCAGCTTACTTCGAGCGACAGCGTCGCGCCGTCGTCCAGCTTAATGAGCGCCGTCGCCAAATCCTCGACATCGTACGTTCCGTCCCAGTTCGGCGTTCCCCACGTGCCCGTGCCGCGCTTTAGCGGGCCGAACTCGGCATATGTCGTGCCGAATACCGCTATTGGCTTCGGACTGCCCATCAGATGCAGCGACAGGTCGAGCATATGAACGCCGATGTCGATCAGCGGACCGCCGCCCGCCAGTTCCTTGCGCGTGAACCAGGAGCCCCAGCCCGGAATGCCTTTCTTGCGCATCCAGCCCGTCTTCACGTTATAGATCCGGCCGACTTGCCCCGCGTCGATGACCGCCTTCACCGCCCGCGCCAGCCCGGTGAAACGCATCTGCTGCGCGATCATGACCGTCTTGCCCGTCCGCTGCTGCTCCTGCACGATTTCCATCGCTTTGTCCGCGTTGATCGCCATCGGCTTCTCCAGCAGCACATGCTTGCCCGCCTGCAGCGCCGCAATCGTCAGCGGAGCATGGAATTGGTTCGGTACGGCCACGACGACCGCATCCAGCTCCGGATCGGCGATAAGCGCCTCCGGCGACGGATGCACCACCGGTATGCCATACTCGGCCGCCCGCTGCTCGGCAAGCGGCAAATAAGCGTCCGTAACGGCGCGAAGCTCCGCCGCTTCGCCAAGCTTGCTCAGTATGTCCATATGAATTGCGCCTATCGCCCCGGCTCCGATTATGCCGAATCGGATGCGGGAAGTTGAAGTTGTCGTCATCGTTGTCGATCCTCCGATTTGTGCCGCCGCATGCGCTGCCATATCCCTTCGAGTATATTGCTGCCACACGGCGGTTATGAGATTGATTACATTATAGCGCTGCCGATGCCGGTTAACGATGCGCCGGATTGGCGAAGTATTGTCCGAATTTGCTATCAAGGCGAGGCGCTCCTTCGCCCGGCCGAAGCATGCGGCTCGCCCGCCATACTCGGGGCGGTCCTGCCGAGCCGTCCGTCCTCGCCGCTTCAACATACCAGATGGACCGGACGCGAAGCAAACGGACCGTCGCGGGCATTCGCATCCCGCTTCGATATCGGGTAAACTATTTCTATAGCGAGTGATCCGGAAATGGAGGAGAATTGTCCATGAAGCTGTTATCGATTGAACCTACGCCAAGTCCGAATTCGATGAAATTGAACGTCGACGAGACGCTGCCTCGCGGCTATCGTCATACTTATTACCCGGCGCAGGCGGCGGACGCGCCGGAGCCACTGCGCCCGCTGCTGGCGATCGAAGGCGTGAAGAGCCTGTTCCGCACGGCGGATTTTATCGCGCTCGACCGGCTGCCAAGCGCCGACTGGCAGCGCATCTTGTCCGAAGCGCGCAGGCTGCTCTCGTCGGGCGATGAGGCGGAGGGCTCCGCTTCGGCCGGCGCGTCGCCGTCGTCCGACGGCTTCGGTGAAGCGCATGTGCTCGTGCAGCAGTACCGCGGCATTCCGATGCAGGTGCGCGTGCGGATTGGCGAGCGCGAAGTGCGCGCCGCGATGACGCAGCGGTTCGTCGACGCGGTGCAAGCCGCAGCCGGCTCGACGATGATTCGCGAGCGGAAGCTCGAGGAATTCGGCGTGCGCTACGGCGAGCCGGAAGAGATCGCGGCAGAAATCGTCCGCGAGCTGGAAGCGGCTTACACGGAAGAACGGCTAGCCGCCCTTATCCAAGCGTCGCTGGCGCAAGGGCCGGAGGCTCCCGTCGACGCGCCCGTCCGTCCCGCCCCGCTGTCGGCGGATGAAGTGCTGGCCGCGTTCGATTCGCCCGATTGGCAGAGCCGGTACGCCGCGCTCGACCGGTTGTCGGAATCGACGCCGGAGGCGCTCCCGATGCTGCAGCGCGCAATCGGCGACGAGAACGCGTCGATCCGCCGGCTCGCCGTCGTCTACCTTGGCGATCTGCGCAGCGCGGAAGCGATGCCTCTGTTGTTCGCCGCGCTGAAGGACAAGTCCGTGTCCGTTCGCCGCACGGCGGGCGATACGCTCTCGGACATCGGAGATGCGGCCGCGGTCGGTCCAATGATCGAAGCGCTGCGCGACAAGAACAAGCTCGTTCGCTGGCGCGCAGCCCGCTTCTTGTACGAAGCCGGCGACGAGAGCGCGCTTGCGGCGCTGCGCGAAGCAACCGCCGATCCCGAGTTCGAAATATCGCTTCAAGCAACTATGGCCGTCGAGCGAATCGAGCGCGGCGAGGAAGCGGCCGGTTCCGTCTGGCAGCAAATGACGCAGCGTAATCGCGGCGGCGCCGACGAGAGCGGCGAGCGGGCATAATCGAAGAGGCAGTCCCTCCGAAGCCGTATGTTGAAGGCGGCTCGCCTTAAGGGACTGCCTCTTTTATTGAATCGGAGCTATGCGCCCGGCATCAGCCTTACGTGCAGCAGCACCGAGCCGTCCGTTCCGTAAGGATAGCTTCGGACCGTGTAGCCGTCCGGAATACTCGCCTGACGGATAGCCGTCCGTATATCGTCCGACCAGCTCTGGCCGTTCGTGTACCGGATTTGCAGCTCGTTCTTGCCGCTGCGGGCCATATCGACAAGCCGCTCCGTGAGCGTGCCGATCGATTGAGCTGTCCGAGACGGCGCAAGCCAGTCCAATCCGATCTCCGCCTCCAGCTTGGCCCATTGGACCGACTCCTGCTTCGTACCCGCTTTCCTCGCAGCCGCCAACGCCTCCGAATAGACCGAGGCCGCCTCCGGATAATGCTTCGTCCACTGATGATCGCGGCCGATTTCGTTATCGCTCAGCATATAGTAACGGTAACGGCTTGCCGTTAATTCAGCGCTTTCCTTCGCTTCGCCGCCCTGCTCCGTCTTCACCGGGGGGGCCGCATCGTCCCAGGTCGCGTCCAGATGGTACCATCGTCCGTCAAGCTTCACTAGATTCCAGGCATGATCGCCGGACGACACCGTTCCTTCCACAATGCGAGATACGATGCCGGCTTTCGCAAGCATATGCTGGATGAGCAGCGCGTAGCCTTGGCAGACCGTCTTGCCGGTCAGCAACGCCTCGTATGCCGTATAACTGCGCAGAGACGTGTCGTATTCCACTCGGCCCACAACCCAATCGTGTATCGCCTTCACTTTCTCGTGGTCGTTCATTCCGGTCGAGACGACCGACCGCAGCGCTTGCGACGTCATGCGATCCACCTCTGCGGTCTGCTCCGCCGATTCCCGGTACTTGACCGTCATCTCCACGTCCGCCCGCTCGGTCCGCTCCCGAATCGTATAATGGTACGAATCGATAATATAAGCGGTATAATCGTCCGCCGAAGCCGCTTCCGCGAACGCCTTCTTGAACGACTCCTCCGCATCCCGGTAACCGCGCATGCTGAACGAGAACCGCTGCTCGCGATCGAGCAAATGCTCGCCAATGACTTTCGACAACGCCTGCCCGCTCTGCACGACGGCCGTAGCGGCCGATTCCTCCTGCCCCTGCGACGGGCGCATTTCGCGGAGAAGCTGCCAAGCGACAAGCAGCCCGAACACCGTCAAGACTAGGATGATTCGTACGACACGCACCTCATCCACCTCTCGTTTCTCGATTCGAATCATGTTAAACATCATTATAACCGAATAAGAGAAACTAGAACCATGTCTGGAAAACCTATCCTTGCGAAATCCGCACATTTTGACCCGTCACAAGAAGAGACCGTCTTTCGGCAGCGGCAGCGCATCGAGAAACCAACAAGGCCCTGTTGCCAAGCATTCAGGCTGCCCAATCAATCGTTAGAGAAGCGTAACAGGGCGGGCAGGATGAAGTCCGCCGCTCTAATGGATTGGCTCCATAGAATAGGAACTCGGTGCGGCCTCTTACTGTGTTTTACGCAAAATAAGATCCCGGCGTAGCCTCTTATTTAGTCGCTAGAGCTTCCTACTCCGGATTAAGCGTCCCGCACTCACCTCTAATCCCTAACCAACGTTACTTTCCGGCACATGGCGAGCGATTAAGCGACCTTGCGGAGCACCTATACGACTGCGTGCGATGTTCTGGACGAGACAAGTGCTGCTGAGGGATGCTTATTTCCATCCCCAACCATTCGGCTCCCGATTAAACGTCCCGCACTCACCTCTAATCCCTAACCAACGTTACTTTCCGGCACATGGCGAGCGATTAAGCGATCTTGCGGAGCACCTATTCGACTCCGTGCGACGTTCCCAACGAGACAAGCGATGCTGAGGGACGCTTATTCCAATCCCCAACCATTCGGCTCCCGATTAAGCGTCCCGCACTCACCTCTAATCCCTAACCAACGTTACTTTCCGGCATACGGCTAGCGATTAGGTGATCTTGCGGAGCACTTATACGACTTCATACGATATTTTGAACGAAATAAGCGCCCATAATGGGCGCTTATCAGAGTGTTGAGAAATCTGGCGACTTGTTTCGAGTCATTGGGGGTGGTGAGCCAACCATGCCTCACTCAGAAATAAGAGCTTGGTACAAGCGTTTATCTGGCTCGCTAACGATTCCATTCCGAATTAAGCGTCTCGCACGGACGTCTAATCCAAAACCAACGTTACTTTTCAACACCATGCGAGCGATTAAACGACCTTGTGGAGCACTTATTCGACTGCGTGCAAGGCTTCGAACGAAATATGCGCCTCTCAGGGAGCTTATTTCGTTCGAAGGCTGTCGAGCAAAACTTTCTCAACAGCCTGTAAGCGCCCTTAATGGGCGCTTATTTCGTTCGAAGGCGGTCGAGAACTATCGACAGCCTGAGGCAGTCTCTTTATGATTGCGTTAATCGGTTATAACGATTCCACATTAATAACGACGCCGTCGCCGCTAACCCATTGCCCGGATTCCGTCTTCACGAATTTAACAACCGAATAAACGCGATTGTTATCGTAAGCGGGACCCGCGGTCTTCTCTGTCTTCTGCACAAGGTATACATGCGCTTCGGATTCCGAATAATCGACGATACGGGCAAGCTCCAACGTGAACTTAAAGTCATACGTATCGAATACCTGCTTCGTCACCGCCTTTACTTGGTCAAATTGCGGCAAGCTTCGATCAAGCGTCGCCATATAAGCATCCAAGTCTTCATCGTTCGAAGCCTGCATTTGCTTATCGATTACGGATAGAATGCTCGCCTTCGCATCGGCCGGCACGTCGGCTTCCTTGCTTACCGCTTCATCCGTATTGATGTACTCCATTCCTTGCGGCGCGAGCATATACAGCTTCCATTGCTTGTCGGCGCCGCGCTTCAATTGAATCTGCAGAAGCGTGTTGTTGTCCAAATAAAAGCCGTCGCTTACTTTCTCCGAGAGCTGAACGATTTCAATGACCGCCGAGTCGCTCTGCCAATCAAGAATGTCCGTAAGCGTCGAGGTCGTCTTCGTCTTGACTTGATCGTCATTCGCCTCGAGCTGCTCTTTCAATAGCTCTTCAACCGGCGAACCCGGATAGACCGCCTTCAGGACGCTGGCCATATCGTCGGCATTGGAGTAAGCGTCAAGCTGCCCGAGGAAAGCTTGAAGCTCCTTCACGTCGGCCTCGGAAGGGCCTTTGGACGTAATCGTAATCGTCTGCGACGTCTGGTTCCAATCGACGTTCATATCGGTTGCTTCCGCAATGAACCGAAGCGGAATGAGCGTCCGCCCCTTTTGAATGATCGGCTGAATCGATTTTTTCGCTTTCTCGCCGTTCACCGACGCTTCGCCGGTCACCGTGTTCAGCGTCAAGGAGCCGCGCTTCGCAGTACCGGTAATTTGTTTGCTGTAAGCGTCATAAGCAATGGAATAGCCGAGCGCCTTGAACAAAGCCTTGAATTCGACATAAGTGGTGCCTTTGACCAGAACAGGCGGAACGTCGAACGCAACCTCCTGATTTTCAACCCATACTTTAATCGGCTGCTTGCTGTCTGCCGCGGAGACGCTGCCGGCGAATGCGAGCATGAGCAGCATCGTTGCCATGATAAGTGCGGTAAGCTTCTTCACAATGACTCTCCCTTCAGAATTTGGAATCAATCTCCACATCAGGTAATATACCAATTCCAGCAGGATTTTGCATCGACTCTATCGATAGATTTCCAAATTTAATTTCTTTTTTGGGTAAGCGACAACAAAATGAATAAACATTAAACATGCCGAAGCGCTAAAATTGACAATCATGAAGCAAGCGGAATATAATCGTCTCAGATTATGCCATTACTCCATACAATGGGGGTTTATCATGCTAGCAGAAGAACGGCGGCAGCTCATATTGGAGCGACTCACTCGGGACGGCAGAGTCGTCGCCAAGGAGCTTGCCCATCTTTTTCAGCTTTCGATTGATTCCATTCGGCGCGACTTGACGATAATGGAGGATCAAGGCCTGCTGCAAAAAACGTACGGCGGCGCCATTCCCGTCGCGGAGACGCCCAAGGTACGGACGATGGCGCAGCCGCCGGCCGTCCGCTACGGGGCGCCGAAGCCGCATCAGGACGCCATTTCCAGAGCGGCCGCCTCCTATATCCAGATGCACGACACCGTCTTCATCGGCGGGGCGGGCATTCACTACGGGATGCTGAAGCATATTCCCGACGAGCTCCCGATTACGATCGTAACGAATTCCATAGCCATTGCCGAGCATATTCGGCATCGGCCTCATATCGACGCCTATCTTATTGGCGGCAAGCTAAGAGCGAGCAGCAGCGGAGGGAACATCATCGATACGATCGCATGCGAAATGATCGGCCGATTCAACTTCGACATCGGCTTCGTCACCGGCGGCGGCATTGCGCTCGGCGGCATCAGCATGGCGACGCCCGAAGGGGCCGCCGTCATCCGGACGGTCGCGGCCGCATCCCGGCGTACGGTCTGCCTTGCCCCTCACGAGAAGATTGGCGTCACCATGTTCGCCGGGGCCATTCCGCTCAGCCAGCTCGATGTGCTTATAACCGACCAAGGAGCGCCGGAAAAATTTATTCGCGAGTTCAACAGCCGCAACGTCAATGTCAAATTTGCGGATGAAGACTATTCGAGCGGAGGAAACCATGATGAGGGCAATTAAAGTCGAGCGCTCCGGCCCCTTAAGCGGCAGCGTCCAAATTCCCGGCTCCAAGAACAGCTCGCTTGCGCTGCTGGCCGCCGCCTGTCTGGCGGACGGGCCCGTTACGCTGCTCGGCATTCCGGATATTGCGGATATTCGCATTATCCGTGACATCGGGCAGCGAATCGGCCTGCGCATCCTGCGCGATCCGAACGGGTCCGTTATCGTCGATCCAACCGCTATTCACGGGGCCGAGCTCGATCCCGGCCAATCCTCCTCGTTCCGCAGCGCTTATTATTTCGTCGGCGGACTGCTTGCCAAGTTCGGCAAAGTGTCCGTCGGCTATCCGGGCGGAGACGACTTCGTCAGCCGGCCGATGGACCAGCACATCAAGGCGTTGACGATGATGGGCGCGAAATTCTCTTATGCCGAGGGCAGTTATACCGTCGAAGCGAAGCGGCTAACCGGCGCAACCATCTATTTCGACGTCATTACATTCGGCGCTACGATTAACGCGATGCTGGCGGCGACATTGGCGCATGGCACAACGACGCTGCTCAATGCGGCGCGCGATCCCGAAGTGACCGACACCGCGAATCTGCTTAACCGGATGGGCGCGCGAATAACCGGCGCAGGCACCGATCGCATCCGCATCGAAGGCGTATCCTCGCTGACGGGCTGCACTTATACGGTTATTCCGGACCGGCTCATCGCCGGTGCGTTTCTAATGGCGGCCGGCGCTGCGGGCGGCTCCGTCACCATTCAGGACGTCATTCCGGAGCATCTGTCCTCGTGTCTGTCCAAGCTGCGCGAGATGGGGCTGGAGATCGAAGCCGGCGACAGCTCGATTACGGCCCATTCCACCGGCATTCTGCGGGCAACGAGAATCCGGACGGCGATGTATCCCGGCTTCGCAACCGATTTGCAGCAGCCGCTTACCGCGCTGCTGACGATGGCCCAAGGCAAAAGCATCGTCGGAGAGCGAATCTACCCGGCAAGATTCAACCACGTTCCACAATTGATCCGGATGGGAGCGGACATTAAGGTGCGTTCCGGCGTCGCCTCGATCCGCGGCGGCGGTCCGCTGCGCGGCACGCTTGTTCACGCCTCGGACGTCCGGGCCGGCACCTGCCTGATTCTTGCCGGTCTTCGTGCGGAAGGCACGACGACGATTGCCGGCATACAGCATATTGAGCGCGGCTACGAGGATGTCATCGGCTCCTTCCGGTCGCTCGGCGCAAGCATAGCCATGCTCGACTCGGACGAATCGGCGCCGGTCTCCCTCACCAGCTAACCTCGCACCAGCTATACGAACGAAAGAGGCGGCTCGCGCGCGAGCCGCCTCTTTCTTATGAAATCGCACCGGTTGCAAACGGTTACGTATTTGTAATCGATTCGTAATATTCCGCTAAGGTTCGTTTCAGGCTAGGTGCCTATAATAACTAACAAGACCCCCCTATTGATATAGAGATGCTTTTGCAACAGCCTGCAGCGATTGCTGCAGGCTCCTTTTTTTTGCTCGGATTATCGGTTCAACAGATTCAAATAGCGGCGGATGAGCGCTTCCTCCTGCAATTCCATCGGACGCGCAAAATTGTCCCGCATCGCGCATACGGACACCATATACTGGTCCAGCGAGTACGTCCTCAAATAATACAACTGCCCGGGAGCCTCGATCAGCGCGGCCCCGCTGGTCTCGCTTATCCGGCAAGAGAACGAGTTCAGCGGAATCGACAGCCCTTGCCCTACCGCCTTGATATAGCTTTCCTTCAAAGTCCATAGGCGATAAAAGAACGGCAGCCGCTCCTCCTCCGGCCTGTTCATCAGGCCGGCATATTCGGAAGGCGAGAAGAAGCGTCTTGCCACCTCGTAATCGATTGGCTTAATTTGTTCGACATCGGCTCCTACGGGAGAGTCGTTCGCCGCGCATACGACCCATTCGCCCGAATGAGACAAATTGTAGTGGAACGGCTCCTCGTGGATCAAATATGGCTTCTGGTAAGCCGTCGCTCCGAATACGATCTCCTTGTTGGACAACTTCAGCTTGTCCATCGCAATAGTCCGAATTAACATTTCGGCTACGATCGATCGCCTCGCATCTTCTTCCCGTCTATATTTGCGGACTCGTTCCTGTCTCTCGACGGAAAGGGTGGGCAGTACATCCTGCTGAATGATGGAGGGACTAATCTTATCGTTAATACGGACCATCAACAGTTCAACCATAAACCCTTCACCCTCCATAATCTCTCTATATACTATTCCCGATAACCTTCATACTAGGAAATTATAACCTGTACTGACCACAGTTGGTACTAATTTTTAATCTGGGTCCTCGTTCTTATTTTATCGGCGACAAGTATTCTATCACAGGTTTTCAACAGCGTTGCATTCATGCGCAATACGCTTGCAGCGCTGTGTGCTGCCGTTCCTGCCGCGTCCCATTTTGTAATCTTCCTGTAACATTCCGCTCAGATTCGTTTCATCTTGCGCAGCTATAATAAGTGACAAGACCCCCCTTTGATATAAAATGTATGTTGAAAAGCCTGCAGCAAATGCGCTGCAGGCTACTTTTTTGTCCGTTGTCGTTCGTCGATCAATGCGCGGGCAGCGGCAGCGCTTCGACCGCCGATACGAACTGCCGCACCCGTTCCGTTATCCGTCCGTACTCGCCCGACCGAACCCAGTCCATATCGACGAGCTTCGCCCCCATGCCGACCGCGCATGCTCCGGCCCGGAAATAGTCGCCGATGTTGTCGAGATTGACGCCGCCGGTGGCAAGCATCGGAATGCGATCGAGCGGCGCGCGAATTTCGGCAAGGTATTTCCAGCCGAGCGTCCCCATCGGGAACACTTTGACCGCCTCGGCGCCCGCCTTCCAAGCGCGTACGATTTCCGTCGGCGTCATGCAGCCCGGCCAGACGGAGATGCCGCGTTCCGCGCCGTAAGCAATTACCTCTTCATCGAGGTTCGGCGAAATCATAAACTGCGCGCCGGCCGCCGCCGCTTCCCGCGCCATCTTCACGTCAAGCACAGTTCCCGCTCCGATTCGCGCTTCGCCGTCGTCGAACTTCGTCCGCCACCGGTCGATTATAGCCGTCGCCCCGGCCGTATTCATCGTCACTTCCAGCAGCCGCACGCCGCCGTCAATGATGGCCTGCGCCGTTTTGTCCGCGCGTTCCGCCTCGATGCCGCGCAATATCGCCACGATCCGATGACGGTGAAGCATGTCCAGCAATTCGCTCATTTGGACGTTCCCCTTTCATCGATTTCCCAATACTGCCGAAGCAGCTTTATAAATAAATTCGGAAAAGCGAGCGTCTCCATCGCTTCCGGACCGATCCACCGGTAGCCCTCCGGCAGCAGACCTTCCACATCGTCCGGCGCAGCCGTCCGCCCATAGGGTCCGCTGTTTGAAGACAGGGCATATGCGGCTGCGGATTCCGCGACGGCTGCTGCCGCTCCTCCCATAACAGAGCGTCCCTCGAATCCGGCTGGCATATCCGCTTCGAACACGTCCATCTTCCAATGGATATGGCTGAACACATGCTCCGCCTCCGTCACATGGCGAAGCGGACGGAGCAGCAGACCGCTCTCCTCGTGCATCGTTCTCGCCAGCCAGTCGGCCATCGCAGGAAGCCTCTCCTGCCGCTGAACGGCCGCTGCGCCGCGATCGTCCAAAGCAAGCTCCCCTGCGGCGGCATCCATATCCGGCGCCGTGACCGCGCCGCCGGCCGCCATGCGGCCTTTCGTTTTCCTGCCGCTTGCCGCACGGCCTCCGCCAAGCCTCTTCTCCGCTTCTTGCGGAACGAGCACATGCGGCAGCTCCCACATGCGCGCAAGCAGCCCCGTCTCCGGACGCTGCCTTACAAGCACTTGTCCCGCATGCTCGCCCGATCCCGCGACGATAATGCCGAGACGCCATTCCGGCCGCGGCGGCTTCGCCTTCGTCTTGATCGGCAGCTCCTTCTCCTTGCCGGCCAGCCGGCCTTCGCACCGCTCCATCACCGGACAAGTCAAGCAGCCCGGCGATTTCGGCGTGCAGACGAGCGCACCCAGCTCCATAAGCGCCTGGTTGAAGTCTCCCGCCCGTCCTTCCGGAATGATCGCTCTTGCCAGCTTCTCGATACGAACGCGAGTCGAAGGCTTCGCGATATCGTCCTCCAGCAGCCAGAACCGCGACAGCACGCGCATCACGTTGCCGTCGACGGCAGGCTCGGGCCGGTTGAACGCGATGCTCATGATCGCCCCCGCCGTATACGGGCCGACGCCTTTCAGCGAAGCGACGGAAGCCGCATCGTCCGGCACGATTCCGCCGAACCGGTCGACGACCTCCTTGGCGCCCGCCTGCAAATTGCGGGCGCGGGAATAATAACCGAGCCCCTCCCAATGCTTCAGCACCTCTTCCTCGGGCGCCTCCGCCAGCGCCTGAACGGTCGGAAATCTCGCCATAAACCGCTCGTAGTAAGGGATAACCGTATCGACGCGCGTCTGCTGAAGCATAATCTCGGATACCCATACGCGGTACGGGTCCCGGTTGATCCGCCACGGAAGCTTCCGCTTCACGACATCGTACCAGCCGAGCAGTCCCGTTCCAAAATAATGCGCGGCCGCAGGCACCGCCTGCGGCGCATCCGCCCCGTTAATGCCGCTCCTCATCAAATCGCGAGCTCCGCTCATGGACAGTTCCCTCCTTCCTTGCCGTATTCTCGGCACAATCCGAATCGTTGGCCGGCTGCACGGCCCCGTCGATGGACATCGACAATTCTCTGTAACGGCGCGGCGTCACGCCGTATTGCTGCTTGAAGAGCCGAGATAAGTAATGGTTCTGCATGCCGATGCGCGTCGCAACGTCGGATACGGCCATATCCGTCTCCGACAGCAGCGCGCGTGCTTGCTCCAGCCGGCGTTCATTCATATAGTTAACCGGCGAAGTGCCGGTCAGGCTCTTGAACATCGTAATAAAATAGTTCGGATGAAGGCAGACGATCGAAGCCAACTGCTCGATCGAGATACTCTCCGAAATGTTCATCTCGATATAGCTCAGGACGTCGTCGAATTGCTCCATCATAGCCCGCTTGGCCTCGATCTGCCGCTCCAATCCCGCGCCTTCCATGAAGCAAGCGATCAGCTCCAGCAGCGCCGCCTTCGTCCGCCAGCCTTGAAGCAGCGAATCGGATCGCTGAAGGCGAATCAGCTTCTCGAATAGCTCGACCAGCTCCAGCCTGTTCGAGGCCGCGGCCCAGAACGGAACGTCCAGCTCCTTCAGCAGGTTATAATCGCCCAGCTTCATTTTGTAATGCGTCCAGTAGAAGACGAAGCTCTCGCTTCCTTCGGTGCCGAACGACAGCACCGCATCTCCCGGCAGCAGATATAGCTTGCCCGGCTCCATTGCAATTCGGCCGGCCTCCATCCGCAGCCAGCCTTCGCCGGCAATCGGATAAAACAGCCGGTTCAGCTCCTTGCCTGTCGAGTCGTTCATCCAGCCCGCCTCGCGGCTCGATATGCCGCTCAGCACGTGCTCGGCCTCCATCTGGTTCAATCTTCTGTGCAATATGCTATCGTATGTCAATATGAATAAGCTCCTAGTGTTGGATTCATCGCTGCTCGGCGCATTTATGCAACCTTCCCCCATTATAAAGAGACTGCGCGGCAAAGAGAAGCCGAAAAACCTTTATGGTATAATTGATTAGTAGATGCTCTACAACAATACGGATCGAGAGAGGGATAATCGATGGCAAGGCTATCCGGAAAGCCGCTGTCTTATATAGCAGCTATAGCGGCCGTCGCCGCAATCGCAGGCTGCGGCTCTTCCAGCGGCTCCCCCGACGGGGGAGCGAATGCGCTGCAAGGGCCGCCCGACACCATTGCGCTGTATAAAGCCAAATGCATTAGCTGTCATGCCGCCGATCTAAGCGGCAAGGTCGGCCCCGACAGCGATCTTCGCAAGGTCGGCGCCCGCATGACGAAGGAAGAGATAGCAGACCAGATTGCGCAAGGCGGAGACGTCATGCCGCCGTTCCGAGACCGCCTCTCGGCGGCGCAAATCGACGCGCTGGCCGACTGGCTCGCCGCGCGCCAATAAGCCGATCGGCACAGAATGCCGACCGGCTTATTGGACTTCCGGATATGAAGCTAATAATATCGGCCGGGCTCCGTTGCTCCGAGCGTATGCAGCCGCTTCGGAGCCGAGGCAACCGTCCATGTCGTCGGCCCCATCTCGGGATGGCTCGGGAACCGGTCGCCGCTAAGCAGCAGCAGCTCGCCGCCCCATCCATCGATGTATAGACCGTCATATTTGACGCATGCGCCCGTTCTGTATCTTCCTCCGCCTGTCGTCCATCGCTTGTTCATGCCCGCCCCCCTTGCCGTATGGAATAATGTCACATTATTCCTACTATGGGCAAATGGTGCGGAGTCTAATCATCCCACCCGCTCGATGACGACAAATGCAGAGGCCAGGCCGCGTTCATGCGTAATCGTAACGTGGATGCGCCTGCCGCCCCCGGTCGGCTCTCCCTGTTCGCCGATCCAGCCGAGCTTGCGCTGCGTCGGCACCGAGAGCAGCACCTCCGGCTTGCCGCTCGGCTCCCTGTCGACGATTACGTCATGCAAGCCAGCCGTTGCGCCGATTCCGCAGCCGAGCGCCTTCACGACCGCTTCCTTGGCCGCGAATCTTCCCGCCACGAACTCCGCAAGCCGCCTGCCCGTCAATTGCGCCGCAGCCTCGCGCTCCGGGCCGGCTAAGACGCGCTCCATGAAGCGTCCCCCCGACTCCTTCTCCAATATGCCGGCTACCCGGTCAATGTCGGCTATATCGTGCCCGATTCCGATAATCAACCCGCTTCCCCCGTTTCCAGCGTATCCTCTATCCGCAAACAAAGCCGGGACGGCTCGCATCGCATGCGATCATATCCCGGCTTTTCGTTGGTCCGACTCCTTAAATGCCCGGAATCGGCGAGCGTTTATGTTCGGTTCGCAAATATTGTTTCTCCAGCTTCTCGCGTACGGCTGGATCGATCTCTTTGCCTTCGAGATAGTTGCTGTTGTCCTCGTAGCTGATGCCCAGTTCGTCCTCGTCCGTCTGGCCGTCCCACAGGCCGGCCGTCGGCGCTTTATCGAGAATGCTTCGCGGAACGCCAAGCTTGGCGGCAACCTGACGTACCTGACGCTTGTTCAAGGAGCTGAGCGGCGTGATGTCGACCGCGCCGTCGCCCCACTTCGTATAGAAGCCGGTGAGCGCTTCCGAAGCGTGATCGGTGCCGACCACAAGCAGGTTCAAATCGAACGCGATCGCATACTGCATCACCATTCGCGTTCTCGCTTTAATGTTGCCTTTGCCGCCGCGGCTCAGATGGCGGTTGATGCCGATCGCCTTCAGGCTGTGCTCGACTTCGAGCGTCATCTCGTCGACCGCTTCTCCGATATTCGTCTCCACGCGATGCGTCAGCTTGAACGCGTCTGCCGTCGCATAGCTGTCGGAGATATCGGACTGCTCCGAGTAAGGCTGGAACACGCCGAGCGTAATATATTCCTTGCCGGTTTCCGCAGACAGCTCATCGGTCGCCTGCTTGCACAGACCCGTCGCCACCGCGCTGTCGATGCCGCCGCTAATGGCGATGAGCAGTCCCGTCGTTCCGGACTTGCGAACATAACTTTTGAGAAAATCGACCCGTTTACGAATTTCCGCATCGGCGTCGATCGTCGGCTGCACGCCGAGCCGTTCGATAATTTCGCGTTGCAAACTCATCGCTTATCGTCCTTTCTGCAATTACCGGCAGAACCGATCGAAAGCGGCCGCCAGATCGGCCGCAATCTCCTCAGCCGAGCGGTTCTCGATTTGATGGCGCTCGATAAAATGGACGAGCTCGCCGTCCTTCATGACCGCGATGGATGGAGACGACGGCGGATACGGTGCGAAATATTCGCGCGCCTTCGCCGTAGCTTCCTTATCTTGACCGGCAAACACCGTATATAGATGTTCCGGCGTTACGTCGTGCTGAAGCGCGATAGCGACGCCAGGGCGGCATTGGCCTGCGGCGCAGCCGCACACGGAGTTGACGACGACCAGCGCCGTGCCTTTGGCGTTAGGGATATGCTCCTCCACCTGTTCAGGCGTGCGCAGCTCTTGAATGCCAAGACGCGTCAGATCGTCGCGCATCGGCTGTACCATATCCAGCATATATCGTTCGAAGGACATTGACATGTATCTCACTCACCTTTCAACCTCTAATTATTGTTACTTATTATGCATATTATAAACCTCGCGGAAAATGAAAGTAAAGAAAAAGCAGCCGGCCCCGCCGGCTGCTTGCCCTCTGCAACAATTCGATATCTATTCGCATCCGCAACGACTCCGCCGCTTGACGCGCTCAGGATTGACCGGAGGACGGCGGATCGGAAGCATAGCCGACATCCTTGTCCGGATGCGGCATGATTCCGCTCTGCACGGCGGCTCCTTCTTCGAAGATCGCACGGTTATCCGCCGTCAGGAAGCCGATATCCTTGTAGGGATGAACCCAATCGTCCCCCGCCATAACGGCCGGGTCCGTATCTCTCGACCACTGTTCCAGCGGCGATTCGGGAGAAGCATACATATGATCGCCGATGACGATGCCATACCGGTTGACGAACGGCGCTCTCGGCCCTCTCCCCTTCCGGAAAGCAGGCAGAAAGCCGATCTCGTACGGATCAAGCTCCGGATCGTCCGCCTGTCCGTAGACTTCGGCATCGCGTTCTTCCAGCCAATCCTCATACCGTTCTCTGCTCATCGCGTTATCCGCCTTATGTAGACGGACGGTTAGGACCATCCAGCTTCTTGTCGTACCCCTGCTTCTCCGGCGCTTTCCCGGAGCCGGAGCGCCGCTTGTCCGCAGCCGCGTTGTCTTGCGATTCGTTCTTCTTGCTCATCGTCGTTTGACCCCCTTCCAAGCGATAGTATGCTCGGCGGGGTACAGCCTTATCCGATTCTTTTGTGCTCCGCCGCAGCAGCGGCGACTTCGGCTGCGCTCTCCTCCAGATGGAAGGTGACGATAAACGTCGTACCCATTCCTTCCTCCGACTCGATTTCGATCTTGCCGTTATGACGCTCGGCTATGCTGAGGCATACCGGCAACCCAAGCCCCGTTCCTCTCGACTTGGTCGTAAAGAACGGCTCGAACAGCTTGTCCATCTTCTCCTGCGAAATGCCGACTCCGTTATCCTGCACGCGCAGCCTTACCGCTCCGGGCAGCGTGTCTGTCGACAGCCGCAGCACGCCGGCTCCGTCCGTCATCGCCTCCAGCCCGTTGCGCGCAAGATTCAGAATAAGCTGCTTCATCTCTTTGTCGTTCAGCCACAGGACAGGCAGGTCCGGCTTCGGCTGCCATTCGACCTGAATGCCGCGCAAATTCGCATCCGCTTGAATAAGCGGCAGCATCTCCGACATCAGATCGTTCAGCGAGGAATGAGCCTTGTCGATCAAACGATTCTGCGCCAGAGACAAAAAGTCGTTAATAATGGCGTTCGCCCGATCCAGCTCTTCCATGATAATGCGGAAATATTCAAGCTGACCATCGTTCGCGCGCTCCTTCATCAGTTGGACGAAGCCGCGAATGACGGCCATTGGATTACGAATCTCATGCGTTATGCTTGCCGCCATCTGCCCGACCAGACTAAGCCGGTCCATTCTGCCGAGCTCGTCGCGCAGGTGGCGAAGCTCCGTTATGTCATGCATAATCAGCGCCGCTCCGGTAATGGAGGTCGGCCCCGTCATTTCGTTGTCGCGCATCGTGAAAGCCGTCTTCACGAGCACTCGTCCTTCCGTCTCGACAAGCTCGACCGTGGTGCGGCTGCCTCCGAGCGCCTTCCTCAGCATGCCGATGCACAGCTCGTCCCGTGCCGGATCGATCAGCTCCAGATAAGTGCGGCCGCGCATTTCGTGAACGGCGCCCTTCTTGCTTGAAGGGGTGAAATGCATATGCGCCACCTCATTTAAATGCGTAATTCTTCCCTCCGAGTCGAGGAGAACGACGCCGAGCGGCGTTTCGTCAATGAACTGCTGCAGCTTCTGCACCTCGGCCCGGTACTTGTCCGACATCCGTCTAAGCTGACGGTGCAGCAGCAGCTTTTCGCGCATATTTTCCATAATAAGGATCGACGACCATAACACAAGATACGACAGCACGATGAGACCGCCGAGCATCCATACATGATCCCAGACAAGCCTCGGCTTCGTCAGCATAACGTCGATCAGCATCGTGATGCTGTAGAACAACTGCAGCACCGTAATGAGGACCGCTCCAATCTTCTGCTTGTCCTTCCGTCTGGCCAATTGGAACGGTTGAATGGACAGCAGCAGCATCGGGCAAAAAATGATAAGGAATATCCCGAACGCCGCCCACTCTCCCTCCGTATGGAAGAACGGGATTCTAAGCCCGGCGTATAAAACCGTGAGCGCTCCCATGCTCCAGTATCCGCCGTACAGCGAGCCGATAATAAAAGGAATAAGACGGATATCGAATTGGTAGCCCGATGACGTGTGCATCGACATGAGCATGCATAGCGCCATCGATATGCCGCAGATCAGACCGGTGAACCGGGCGCTCCGCTTGGCGTCGTAATTGGGCCGGTCGTGCCACAACTGATAGACAAGAGGCGTCAGCATGGATATGAATACTTGCAGCATCATCGTTTTCCACATCCGGCAACTTGCCTCCTATCTTTGTATCCGTTGCCGATACAAATATCGGCTTATTTTTTCCATCATTTATCACAGATTAAATCATACTTCCAGCAATTTTACTACAACGTTTTTTACAATTCCTATTTGTTTACTGGTTAAACAAAAAAACAGCCGTCTATTTAGACAACTGACAACGTTATTCCATCTCTTGGCGGGCAGCCCGGCCGACGGCCTTATAAAAGGGCTGCCTTGATTATTCCACGCCATTGTTAAGAGAGTGTTAATTGGAGCTTTCTCCGGAACATAATCCCTCGACTCTCTCCTTCAGCCACCCGGCTATCGCCCGCATCGTCTCGGGGCCGTCCGGATCGTGATGCAGCTCGTGGTAGCCCCCCTCCACGGCGATGAAGGAGCATTGCTGCGGGTCCGCATTGGCGGCCAATTGGCGGCTTCCTTCATATGAAGTAATGCCGTCCGCCGTTCCATGCGCAACGAGCAGCGGCGCATTCCATTCGCCCGCGTGGGCAATAGCCCATTCGCCGCCGTCGACAATCGACGTGAACATGGAAGCGGTAATCCGGCCATGCGACAGCTCGTCGACCGTCGGCGCCGGGGAAGGATGGCCCTGCCGATACAAGGCGCCCGAGTTGAGCCCCGTCGATTGCGAGAACGTCGGCCACAGCCTACCGATCGCGCGGCCGAGCCTCACCTTCCACGCCGGCGGCTGAAAGGCCAGCCGCAGCCACGGACTGGTCAGCACGACGCCCGCAAGCTTCGGCTGATGCCGAAGCGCATAGTTGATCGCAATATTGCCGCCCATGCTGTGGCCGTAAACAAACAGCGGCAGCGACGGATAGCGGCGGGCAGCCTCCTCTGTCACGGCCTCAAGATCGCGCGTCAAATCGCTTAATTGCAGCGCATGCCCCCGGCGGCCTCCGGAACGTCCGTGTCCGCGCTGATCGTAATGAATAACGACGAAGCCCGATTCGCACAGCGGTCCGATGATGGCGGCCTGCCGCCCCTTATGCTCGCCCATGCCGTGAACCAAGCATACGACCCCGATCGGCTCCCCGGAGGCGGCCCACTCGGCGGCATCCAGCGGCAGTCGGTCTACCGGACTCGCAATCGTAAATCGTATCGGCTGTCCGTTGTGATGAGATTGAGTCATGGCGCACGTCCTTCGTCCTTTTGTACATACGTTTAACACTTTTGGCAAGGAAATGCAAGCGGTTTATTGCCCCGCCCCGGAAGAGGCCGCCGCTTTGCCAATAGAGCCTAATCCGTTTACAATGAAGGGCATAGCAGAGATGACGCGGAGGATGAAGAACAATATGGTTTACGATGTAATTATTATCGGCGGCGGTTCCGCCGGATTAATGGCCGCAATCGCGGCCAGCTCGTCCGGAGCACGGACACTGCTGCTCGATAAGGGCGACAAGCTCGGACGGAAGCTCGGCATATCCGGCGGCGGACGATGCAACGTCACGAACAATAAAGAGATGGACGAGCTCATTAAGCATATACCGGGCAACGGCCGGTTTCTGTACAGCGCGCTTACGAATTTCGGCAACAAGGACATTATCGGCTTTTTCGAGAAGCTCGGCATCCGGTTGAAGGAGGAGGACAACGGCCGGATGTTCCCGGTGACGGACAAAGCGAAGACGGTCGTCGACGCGCTCATTAATCAAGTTGTCAAACAGGGGGTTGCGATTCGCTCCCACGCGCCGGTTGGCGAAGTGTTGTATGCGGACGGCGCGGTGGCCGGGGTGAGGCTGCGCTCCGGGGAGCGAATTGCGAGCTCGGCCGTCATTGTCGCTTCCGGCGGCAAATCGGTTCCCCATACCGGCTCGACGGGCGACGGCTACGCATGGGCGGAGAAAGCGGGCCACACGATTACGGAGCTGTTCCCGACGGAAGTGCCGATCACGTCGAACGAGCCGTTCATCGTATCGAAGGAGCTGCAAGGCGTATCGCTGCGCGATGTCGGACTGTCCGTCTGGAATCCGAAGGGCAAACGGATTGTCGAGCATCGCGGCGATATGATTTTTACCCACTTCGGCATTTCGGGACCAATCGCGCTGCGCTGCAGCCAATTCGTCGTGAAGGCGCTCAAGCAGTTCCAGATCGGCAACATCGTGCTGACGATCGACCTGATGCCGGACAAGACCGCCGACGCGGTGTATGCCGAGACGCTCAAGCTGGCGGAGACGGATGCGAAGAAAGCGATCAAGAACGTGCTGCACGGCTACCTGCCGGACAAAATGATCCCGCTGCTGCTGGCTCGCGCCGGATTGTCAGATACGCTGACGTACGATCATATTCCGAAGCAGCAATGGGCGGAGCTGGCCAAGGCGGTCAAATCGTTCCCGCTGCGCGCTTACGGGACGCGGTCGATCGAGGAGGCTTTCGTCACCGGCGGCGGCGTCAACCTGAAGGAAATCGATCCGAAGACGATGGAGTCGAAGCTGATGCGCGGGCTTTACTTCTGCGGCGAGGTGCTCGATATTCACGGCTATACCGGCGGATATAACATTACGGCCGCTTTCTCCACTGGCTATGCAGCCGGCAAAAGCGCTGCGGAGCAGGCGCAATATCAATTATAAACACAGGGCTGCTCGATGGTCGCCAGCGACCGTCGAGCAGCCCTTGTCGTTTAAATATGAACATCGCCGGAAATATGATCGTAAGAACCGTCGTCGGGGCTGAACGTCTCTTCCTCCCCTCCGCTTTCGTCGCGATTGTGGAGACCCTCGCTTTCGTCGGCATACAAGCCGCTGCCTGACGCATACGCGTCCGTCCAATCTTCGTTAACCGTATGCGCCGGTATCGGAATACTGTCCATTCCGTAGGCAAGTCCCGTTACCGCGGCCGGATCGATCGGCTTCTCGTCGACGAGCTCCCCGCCGTGCGACATTGCAATTTCCAGCGCGGACGTCAAGTCGCTTCCTTCCAGATGAATATGAATGCGTCCTCCCTCATGCGCAACCGGATCGTAACCGAGATCGCGAAGCGTCGCGCTTGCGTCCAGCGCGCTGGCATTGTCGGCGAATTGAAACAGCAGCGCCGAACCGTTCGTGCTTTCCATGCCCATTCTCCTTCCGCTTATGTAATGAGCGCGGCTTGCCGCGCATGCGATACTGCTGCTCTTGCTGTACGGCGGGCTTAGCGGCAGCGCATAGCCTTCTTACATTGTCCGGACGTCCCCATTTTTATCCACCGCAAGCTTGCGTTGTCACTAAATTGTACAAAAAAAATCTAATCCCGATCATCAGATGTTACAAATAATCATTCAAATATGTCATGTTATATAACATTGAAGATGTTACAATGAAAGTAGTTTGTTGACATCGGTTCGAGGTTATCTATTCTGACGTAGAGAGGTGCCAGCGCATGTATGACGTGTTTTCGTTCAGTTCCGCTCCGATTCTTATTGTCGATGCTTCGCAGGATGCGGTTCGTCTAGTCGATATGAACGACGCTTTCCATGAATGGAGCGGCTATGTGAGGGAGCAAGTGCTCGGCACCTCTCCATCGCAATGGGTCGTCGTTCACGCCGGGACGAGCGATCCGTTCAAACGGCTGCGCGAGCTTGTCCAGCCGAAGGCGGTCGTGCCTTGGTGCCGCATTCGCACCAAGAGCGATATAGAATTCGATGTCCGCCTTGAGGTCATGCGAATTAGCCGGTCGGGCGACGGGGCTATCCGATATGCCGTTATTTTGCACGATGTGACGGAGCAGCAGTGGATCGATTCGATCGTTCGCGGAGAACGCGCCGTAGGAGCCGTCGTTCTTGACGGGGAGATGACGGTTCAATCCGTTACGAGCTACACGACGCCCGTGAAATACGACGCGTCGGCTTTTCTGTGCCAGTCCGTGCTCCAGTTCATCTCCGCCAACGACAGAAGGCATGTGAAGCGGGCGATCGACTATTCGTCGGCCAATCGGAAGCCGCAGGCCTGCATGTTCAGTCTCAACATTGAAGAGCAAGTCTACACGGCGCGCGCCTTGTTCATGACATTCCGCCATTGGACCGGCGAGATCAAGAGCAGCGCCGTCGTCCTGCTTCATCTGGAGCCGCAGCAGGAGGAGATCGACTCCTCCTTCAAGCTCCGTCTTCTGATGACCGCCAAGAACGTATCCGTCACAGAGCTGGCGCGCTCGACGCATATCTCGCTGACGACAATATCCAAAATCCGCAACGGCAAAATCAAAAAGCCGAAGCGGCTGACCGCCAAGCTCATCGCCGATAAGCTCGGCGTAGGCCCGGAAGAAATATGGGGCGCATACAGCTTCAGCATATAGTTCGGCCGCGCGTTGCAAGAGCGCGCAAGAGAAACGTAAAACCCCCGGAGGCTTATCGCTCCCGGGGGTTTTACGCACACTCATGGCATAGAGGGGTACGCGGGCCGTTTGAGAGCTCGGGGCTGGTGCATCACTTTTTATGCCACTACACGCCGGTTGGGCACTCTCACGAAGATGGTGCATCACTTTTTATGCCACTGCACGCCGGTTGGGCACTCTCGCGAAGATGGTGCATCACTTTTTATGCCACTGCACGCCCGTTGGGCACTCCCGCGACGATGGTGCATCACTTTTGGTGTCACTGCACGCCGGTTGGACACTCTCGCGAAGATGGTGCATCACTTTTTATGCCACTGCAAGCCGGTTGGGCACTCTTGGGACGCTGGTGCACCACTTTTTATGCCACTGCACGCCGGTTGGGCACTCTCGCGAAGATGGTGCATCACTTTTTATGCCACTGCACGCCGGTTGGGCACTCTCGCGAAGATGGTGCATCACTTTTGGTGTCACTGCACGCCGGTTGGACACTCTCGCGAAGATGGTGCATCACTTTTTATGCCACTGCACGCCGGTTGGGCACTCTTGGGACGCTGGTGCATCACTTTTTATGCCACTGCACGCGCGAAAGTAGACAAAATTAAAACCGCCCCTTCGGAGTCTAAGTCTCGAAAGAGCGGCTTGCGGTAGCTGCGCCAAGTTGCGCATTATGTGAAAGTAAGAAATTACAGATTAGTTGCGGTATGCGGCAAGCGCCGTATTCAGGCCGCGCGTTTGCTCATACACTTGCTGGTAAATACGGAACAGGCCGGCATACGTCTCGACCGCTTCCGGGTTCGGCGTGTACGCTGCGCCGCGTTTCACGAATTTGTCCGCGCAAGCATCGAGGCTTGCGAACCAGCCGCAGCCGTAAGCTGCGAGCATCGCTGCGCCAAGGCCCGGACCTTGCTCGTTCTCCAGCGCGACAACCGTCGCGTTGAAAATATCGGCTTGCATTTGCAGCCATACCGGGTTTTGCGCGCCGCCGCCGATCGAGATGACCGTCTCGATTTTTTTGCCGGCTTTGCGGAACAGGTCGACCGACTCGTTGAGCGAGAACGTAATGCCTTCCATAACCGCGCGGGCAAAATCGATCCGGCGATGCGAGCCGTCTACGCCGATAAAGCTTGCGCGAATTTGCGCATCCGCATGCGGCGTACGCTCGCCTACGAGGTAAGGCGTGAAGAGAAGACCGCCTGCGCCCGGTTTCACGTCGCCAACGCCCTCAAGCATTTGGTTGAACGATTCGCCCGCGGCGAACGTGTTCTTGAACCAGCTCAGGCTGTAGCCTGCCGCCAGCGTAACGCCCATTGCGTAGAACGCATTTTCTTTGCCGTGGTTGAAGAAGTGAACCTTGCCGGCGAAGTCGGCATCCTTGTCGTTCTCGTAGTTGAGAATAACGCCGGACGTACCGATACTCGACAGCGTCAGCCCTTCGGACAGAATGCCCGATCCGATTGCGCCGCACGCGTTGTCCGCGCCGCCTGCGAATACTTTAACCGATGCCGGCAGACCCGAACGCTCCGCAACTGCAGGCAGCAGCGTGCCGACCAGACCGTGCGATTCGACGAGCGGAGGGCAGAACGATGCCGGCAGTTCGAATGCCGCCAATACGTCGCTGCTCCATTGCTTGTTCGCAACGTCCAGCATCAGCGTGCCTGCCGCATCCGAATAGTCCATGTGCAGCTCGCCGGTCAACCGGTAACGCACATAGTCTTTCGGCAGCAGGAACAGCTTCGATTGCTCGAACGCTTGCGGCTCGTTCTGACGAACCCACAAAATTTTCGGCAGCGTGAAGCCTTCCAGCGCCGGGTTGCGGGTAACGCTAAGCAGCTTGTCGCCAAGCGTACGCTCGATTTCGCGACATTGCGCCGTCGTGCGCGTATCGTTCCACAGAATCGCGTTGCGAACCGGGCTTCCTTCGCCATTCAGCAGCACGAGGCCGTGCATTTGACCGGAGAAGCTGATGCCTTCGATTTCCGCAGGGTTAACGCCGGCGGAGCCGGACAATTCCTTCAGCGCTTCGATCGTCGCTTCCACCCAATCGTCCGCCTTCTGCTCGCTCCAGCCGGAATGCTCATGGAACAGCGGATATGCGCGCGACGCTTCGCCGCGAACCGCGCCCTCTCGGTCAACGAGCAGCGCCTTGACGGCACTCGTTCCGAGGTCAATACCGATTACATAACTCATCGTCCGACGATACTCCCCTCAACAGGTCAAAAAGCCAGCTAAATAAGCCGACTTTTTGACCTTGAATTATGATGGCCGAAACCGTGTCCGGTCTCGAAACGGATGTTGATTATACGTTGAAAATTGCTTCGCTGAGCATCAGCTTGATGCGCTCTTGACGGCCCGATTTGTTAACGATCGGGTTGTTTTGCAGCGCGTATTGCTCCAGGGAAGCCAGCGTTGCTTTACCGGATACGATCTCAGCGCCGATACCGGATTGGAAGCTTGCATAACGATCTTCAACTACGCTGTCGAGCACTTTGTTCTCGATCAGTTTAGCTGCAGCTTTCAAGCCCCAAGCGAAGCTGTCCATACCAGCGATGTGAGCGAGGAAGAGATCTTCTTTCTCGAACGACGCACGGCGAACTTTCGCGTCGAAGTTTACGCCGCCGCGGCCCAGGCCGCCTGCTTTGAGAACTTCGTACATCGTAAGCGTCGTGGAGTACAGGTCCGTAGGGAACTCGTCCGTATCCCAGCCGATCAGCAGGTCGCCTTGGTTCGCGTCGAGCGAGCCCAGCATGCCGTTGATTGCAGCAACGCGGATTTCGTGTTCGAACGTGTGGCCGGCAAGCGTTGCATGGTTCGCTTCAAGGTTCAGCTTGAAGTAGTCTTTCAGGCCGTAGTTTTGCAGGAACGAGATCGTCGTAGCCGCGTCGAAGTCGTATTGGTGTTTCGTAGGCTCTTTCGGCTTAGGCTCGATCAGGAATTGAGCGTCGAAGCCGATTTCTTTCGCGTAAGCGATAGCCATGTGGTACAGGCGGGCCAGGTTGTCCAGCTCCAGCTTCATGTCCGTGTTCAGAAGCGTTTCGTAGCCTTCGCGGCCGCCCCAGAATACGTAGTTTTCAGCGCCGAGCTCTTTACCCGTTTCCAGACCTTTTTTCAATTGTGCAGCAGCATATGCATATACGTCGGCGTTGCTCGTCGTGCCTGCGCCGTGTACGAAGCGCGGGTTCGTGAACATGTTAGCCGTGTTCCAGAGCAGTTTTTTGCCGGACGTCTTCATGTTGTCTTTCAGCATAGCGACGATAACGTCGAGGTTTTTGTTCGTTTCTTGCAGCGTAGCGCCTTCTGGAGCGATGTCGCGGTCATGGAAGCAGTAGTAAGGAATGTTCAGCTTATCCATGAATTCGAAGTTCGCTTCAACGCGAGCTTTTGCTTTGTCAAGGCCGCTCAGTTTGTCCCACTCGCGTACAGCCGTGCCAGCGCCGAACGGATCGGTGCCGTCTGCCGTGTAAGTGTGCCAGTAAGCTACGGCATAGCGGAGGTGCTCCTCCATCGTTTTGCCGAGAACAACTTGTTGCGGATCGTAATGTTTGAATGCAAGCGGATTGTCGGAGCCTTTGCCCTCGAATTTGATTTGCGGAATGTTAGCGAAATAAGCCATCGTTAACTTATCCTCCTCAGTATGATTTAGTGCAAAACTGCGTTGCCTGCGCTTCGGTTAGGAAGATCGTTCCGAGCTCCGTTGCCGAATGCATTGCGATGTTCTAACGACAGCATACCACTCTGGAACTTGGTTTGTCTATTAAACAAACTAAGTTTTTTGAACATTTTTTTTGATCGGTTCGTTGAATATTTCGTCGAAAATTATTTTGTCATATCCGTCGTATTGTAGCCTCCCCGCGGTCCCTTCATTCATCGCTTTATCGCGTTGACGTTAGCGAGAGATCCCTTCTGCAAAAGGAGCGGAGTCGGCAATGGCGATCGACGAGTCGATTGTGCCGCGGACGCTCGGGTCGTCTTTTAATGAGGAACCTCATTTATGCTGTCTCACGGTACAGCTTCATAATTTTCCCAAAAATTAAGTTACTTCGTTTATCGACTAAACAAACCATGATGGTTATGCTACAATAGAACCACTATTGTTGCAGAGGATGTCAAAAAGATGGCGAAACCGAAGCCGACAGGCGATCAAACGATGATTAAAAAAATAAATACGGCAATCGTGTTCGACTCCGTGCTTAAAGGCGGACCGCTGTCCAGAGCGCAAATATCCGAGCAGACGGGGCTGAACAAAGCGACGGTATCCAGCTTGGTGCTCGATCTTATCGATGCCCAGCTTGTCGAGGAGATCGGCCAAGGCGAATCGAAAGGCGGCCGCAAGCCGGTCATGCTGTTGTTCAATGCGCAGGCCGGCCATGCAATCGGGATCGATCTGGGCGTCAACTACATTCGCGGCGTGCTGACCGATCTGCGCGGCAATGTCATCGAGGAACGGCAATGGTCGATGAAGCGCCCCGATATGGCGTCGGGCCTGAAGCAGCTAACGGAATGCATCGAGAAGCTGATCGCTCTTGCACCGGCAAGCCCTTACGGCATCGTCGGCATCGGCATCGGCGTGCCGGGCATCGTCGACGACAAAGGCGCAATTTTGTTCGCTCCGAACCTCGAATGGGAGCGCGTAGAGCTGCAAAAGCTCGTCGAAGACAAATTCGGCGTGCCCGTTACGATCGATAACGAAGCAAATGCCGGCGCTCAGGGCGAGCAGAAGTACGGCGCCGGACGCGGCATCCCGCATCAAATCTATGTCAGCGTCGGCATCGGGATCGGGACAGGCATTATTTTGAACAAGGAATTGTATAAAGGGGCCTCCGGCTTCTCCGGAGAGCTCGGCCACCTGTCGATCGAGTACAACGGCAAGCCGTGCCGCTGCGGCAACCGCGGCTGCTGGGAGCTGTACGCCTCGGAAAATGCGCTGCTGGATCGCGCCGCCGAGATCGGCTTGGAGGGCGAGCTGGACAGTCTCGTCGCAGCAGCGGAGGCCGGCGATGAACGGGCGATTGAACTGTTCCGCTCGATCGGAAGCTATCTGGGCGCCGGCATCGCGAACATCGTCAATGTATTTAATCCGGACGTCGTCATTATCGGCAACCGGATCAGTCATGCGAGCCGCTGGCTCGAAGCCTCCGTTCAGGAAGCGGTCGACCAGCGCACGCTTCCGTACCACCGCGAACGGATGCGCATTCTGTTCGCCGAGCTGCAAGACCGCTCCGCCGTGCGCGGCGCCGCCTACTACGCCATCAATACATTCCTCGGGAAGGTCCGGAATGTAGGATGACGTAAGCGCGAGCCGCCGCTAGCGGTGCGGATGCATAGCTAGCGGCGGCCGATTGAGCGGCTGCTCTCCCTCTCTTACATCACTTTTTATGTCACACCAGACGGACGGCAGCTACTCTACCTCCCTTACATCACTTTTTGTGTCACACCAGACGGTCCGGCAGCTACTTTCCTTCTCTTACATCACTTTTTGTGTCACACCAGACGGTCCGGCAGCTACTCTACCTCTCTTACATCACTTTTTGTGTCGCACCAGACGCTCGGCAATTACTTTCCCTCTCTTACATCACTTTTTGTGTCACACCAGACGGTCCGGCAGCTACTCTACCTCCCTTACATCACTTTTTGTGTCGCACCAGACGCTCGGCAGCTATTTTCCCTCTCTTGCATCACTTTTTGTGTCACACCAGACGGTCCGGCAGCTACTCTACCTCCCTTACATCACTTTTTGTGTCGCACCAGACGCTCGGCAGCTACTCTCCCTCTCTTACATCACTTTTTGTGTCACACCAGACGATCCGGCAGCTACTCTCCTTCTCTTACATCACTTTTTGTGTCGCACCAGACGGTCCGGCAGTTACTTTCCCTCTCTTACATCACTTTTTGTGTCGCACCAGACGGTCCGGCAGCTACTCTACCTCCCTTACATCACTTTTTGTGTCTCCCCATACGCTCGGCAGTTATTTTCCCTCTCTTACATCACTTTTTG
>Ga0160470_100164_pt1 | contig 60353 bp, 54 predicted proteins | sample HID1973I_E11MG_FD_108214 | JGI IMG/M metagenome (GOLD analysis project Ga0160470, IMG submission 108214) | Enriched mosquito-associated microbial communities from UW Madison campus, WI, USA - HID1973I_E11 MG | ecosystem: Host-associated > Arthropoda: Insects > Digestive system > Unclassified ... | reverse complement strand
TCTTTAGGGTTCTCGGCGACTTCCGGGTCGAGGTTGTTCATCAACATGCGCAGCGGCGCTTCAGTCAGCCAGCTTTTGGCGGTCAGCGTGTTACCGCGGGCGGCACGGATTTCAACGTCACGGAAGCGGGAGGTCTTGGTGGTCATGGTCATCTTCTCAGGCAGTGATTAGAGGGTCGGTAGCTACACTATATGCATGTACATATGAGCTTATACCAACCTGTATGTACAAGTGAATGCAAGTGAAGGGCCAGAACCTGGAATGATGTTGGTCGTCGGAGCCTGAAGAAAGGGGAAATATGATTTAAATCAAATAGATAAAAAACAGGAAAAAATAAGTCTGATAAGAGGAGGCTTGAAAATCCTGTTGCAACTTTGATGATTTTGTATGGGAAGGATGAGTGTTAGGTAACACTTTGGTGCGCGATCAGCCGCGAAATGTCACTTTTCTACCACTCGGGCCGGTGGCAGTAACAGTGTCAGGAGGGAAGGTGCAACAAAAAGCATGTCGAGCGGCAGGCGGGGGCCGCTCGATCAGTGAATCAGTTACCGAATTTGCCTTCCAGGCGATAACGCGAGCCGGGATAAACCAGACGGGCACAACCCACCTGACCCTTCGCCGCCCACGTCCGACGGCGAATCAACAGGCACGGCTCATAGCGTTTGATCTGCAGCAGCTTGCACTCTGCGGCTTTGGCGTGGATCGATTCGACCACATGCTCGCCTTCGGTCAGTGGCGCCAACTGGATCAGGTAGGCGTAGGGCGTGACTTGGGTGAAGTCCTGCTGCAGATAGGCCGGTGCCACCTCGGCATTGACGAAGCGTTCTTCGATCTGCACCGGCACACCGTTCTCGTGGTGCACCACCACCGAGTGGAACAAACGCTTGACCCCCTCGAGCGGAAAGGGCATCGACGCACGTGCACGCTCGGGCATTTCTTCGAGCACGATCACTTCGCAGCGATGCTCATGACCGCGAGCTTCAATCTCTTCCGCGATGTTGTGAATCTCGAAAAGCGCCGCATGCCCCTTGGGCTCCGCCACGAAAGTGCCGACGCCTTGCATCCGCACCAGCGAGCCCTCGATGGTCAACTCACGCAGGGCCCGGTTGATCGTCATGCGACTCACGCCTAGCAGGTTCAGCAGTTCGCTTTCAGACGGGAGCTTGGAATTGGGCAACCAGGCACCGGAGCGAATCTTCTGCATGATGATTTGCTTGACCCGCGCATACAGAGGCGAGGGGCTCTCGAGAGAGAAGGACTCGAGGGATGCAGTTTCCTCAATAGATTTGGCCACGTTGATTCCTGATGTGAAAAAGAGTTGCTCCGACAAGCATGCGGGCTAGTTTACTCAGCTACGGGTGATACGCCTATGCGCAGACCAGGCGTCGACCTGAGGAGGGCAATGTCACCCCGTTGCCTTCTTCGAATGGGAAGCCCCCAAAAAGTAAAACACACCACCCGCCACAATAAAGAGGGCGAGCATGTAGAAGATGTAGTGGGGCGGGTAGCTGGCCAGGACGATGCCGCACAGCACCGGGCCGAGGGCTGCGCCAAGGTTGGAGAGGTTTTGTGCGCCGTAGTACATGCCGCGCAGATGGTCGGGTGCGATTCGGTCGATGAACATGTATTCGGCCGGAAACACGATGATCTCACCGACAGTGAAAATTGCCATCGACAGAACCCAAAACAAAAGAGTGGTCGACAGGGCAAAGCCCGCCACACCGGCCATGAACAGACTGAGCCCTGCCGCCAGCCACAGATTCAGGTGTCGTTGGGAGATCCGTCTGCCAATGGCGTACTGCAGGGCAATCACCATCAGCGCATTGGTCGCCACCACGGCGCTGATGATCCGGTAAGTGGTTTCAGGCGTCGTTGTGACCACCAGGTACTGCGAGAGATACGCCGTGAACTGGCCAAACACCACGGCGGTGAGCAGCCCGCCAAGGGTGAAACACACCAACCGATAATCCTTGAGTAGCAGCTTTCCCACGGCCAGAAAGGGGGCGGGGTTTTGTGCTGCATCGATTGCAGCCACGCCTTTATTGCCCCGAAAGAAATAGACCCCACAGAAGCCCGCACCTAGCCCCGCAGATAGAAGGAACGGTAAACCGATATCCAGTTTCGCCAACCCGGCGCCAAGAAACGGGCCGACGGCATAGCCGACGTTGGTCAGGGTGTATTTGATCGAGAACACTTCGCTGCGATCGGTCACCGCCAGCAGGCTGCCAAAGCCGGATTTGACCGCGATTTCAATGACCGCGTAAGCCAGGTTGATCAACACCAGGCAGCCGTAGAACAGCCAAAGATCGCGCGCAAAAAACGTCCCGAGAAAACCCAGTGTGAATGCAACGCTGAAGCCCAGGATGAGCCGGTAACTGGACATCTTGTCGACCAGAAAACCACCGTACAGACTCAGCAACGACCCAATGATCAACGTGCTGCCAATGACCAGGCCGATATCGGCGACGCTCAGGCTGAAACTGCTGGAAAGGTAGATAACCAGATAGGGCAGGGTGATCGCTCGCGCCAGGGTCAATACAAAAGACGCCGACAGCAGCAATTTGATCGCTGCCGGGTAGTTTTTCAGCGTGGTGAGCATCCTTGCCTCGTCATTGAGCAGGTGGTTTTCAGGGCGGTTGCAACTCGCATGCGTTGATAGATCTGCTGGAATCAAGCTTACTGGGGAATGCTGTTCTGATTAGTGACGTTTTTTATCAAATGATCGGAACTGAATTCATGAGTATGGAACGTTTATGTTTTCCTCCGAGCGATTAAAGGGCATTGATGTATTTGTATGCGTGGCCGATTTCGGCAGTTTCAAGGCAGCTGCCGAGCGGATGAACCTGACCGCGTCGGCCGTCAGCAAAGGCATCGCTCGATTGGAGAGCCGGCTTGGCAGCCGGTTGTTCCACCGCACAACAAGAAGTTTGTCACTGACAGATGCAGGCGTCGCCTTCTATCGAACATGCACGGGCGTGCTGGCCGACCTCGAAGAAGCCGAGCTGTCGCTGCACGCTGAAAACACCGAGCCTCGTGGCAGAGTTCTCATCGGCCTGCCAGGCGCGTTTGGTCGCTTGCAGGCACTTCCCGTCATTTTGCAGTTTGCCCAAGAACACGGGCTGCTGCTCCCGCACATTTCGTTTTCAGATCGTCTCATTGACCCCGTTGAAGAGGGCCTCGATATCGTCGTACGCATCGGTGGCTCGCATCTGTGGCCCGCCACGTTGGGGCATCGCTACCTGGGCAACGAATGGCATGTGTTCTGTGCGTCGCCTGAGTACCTGAGCAAACACGGCACGCCCATGACGGATCGCGATCTGGACCATCACCAGTGCATCGCCTACGGCTGGGCAGATGGCAGCGTCCACCCCTGGAGTTTTTCCGGGAGCAACCCAGGCGAGATTGAACGCCGGGTCGTACCTGCAAGCCTCGTGGTGGGCGATGGAGAAGGTCTGGTGATCGCGGTGTCGTCCGGGTGCGGGATCGCGCAGTTGCCTACGTGGTTGATCAAGCGCCAGCTTGAAGAGGGCACACTGGTTGAAGTCCTCCCGGATCGGGCAACCGATGGACAGGCGATCAATCTGGTGTGGCCAAAGGGCCGTGAGCGGCTTGCGAAAGTCAGTGCCTTGCTGGAGGCGCTGGCCGCAGGTTTAGAGCAGATTCAAACGGGCAACGCCAGGGTTGCCGCCTCGACATGATTGTGAAACGTTAAGACGCTCGCCAATGGCAGTCATTGGCCCGTCGCCAACACCCGCTATCGATCCTGATCGATCTGTCAGAGCGCTGGTAAAGCCAAGGCAACTTAAACGCTGCCCTCTCGTTCAATAACCAGAATCCGCGCTTCTCCACGAGGGTGCGCAACATGTTCACATCCAACCCCTGCGAAAAACACGTCGCCAACCTCCAATGTCACGACCTGTTCAATGCCTGACTCGCGATAGTGCATATCTACCGTGCCGTCGAGCACTGCGAAAACCTCCTCACCATCATTGACGTGCCACTTGTAGGGCTGGTCGGTCCAGTGGAGGCGGACGGTGGTTCCATCCATGTTCGCTATGTCGTGAGCCCCCCAGGCGCGAGTGGCGGTGAAATCCTTGCTGCGAATAACCTTCATGGGTGGTGTTTCTCGACAGAGAGTGAATCGGTAGCAATCTATCAGAATCGTTGACCGTCCACTGCTGACCGAAAAGAGGCCTGGACTGAATGTCGGCTTCTGGCCGGATTGCAGGCTTGTTGACCGGCTGATATCGGCCATAAGCAGTCACCGGGCGAATGGGTACACCGGCTCAGGGGACAGTACTGGACTTCGAAAAATTAATAACCCTCATAATCCTCTATTGTTATTTCGGAGTCAGCGATAAAGTCAACTATGCCGGGTATATTCAAAGGCTTTTCGAACCTCGAAAGTTCCAGTTCCACGAAGCAAAATGATGCTATTTTGCGAATAAAATCCAAAAAAGAGACCACTGCAATGGCAACGTTTCTATCATGATCGTTTCCTTCATCTGCGCTTGCAAATCTATAAACATAACTCCTACCACCACCCTCCACTGACAACTGATAGAGCACTGGTTCAGCATACCCAAAGTTATAAGTGCGTTGAAGCTCACTTAAAATTTTAATCGCTTTCAGCACCGCCTCGCCTGATGGGGTCTCATTTTTCTGTGAAAAGATATCTGATAGGTTACTAAGTGACGCTTGTGAATCTACCCATATCATCCGACCGGGATCGGATGCCCACTCAAAACTTTCAAAGCCATTTTTAGGAAATACAGAATGATAAAGTGCTCCTGAGTCTACATTACATTTCACACCCTTGTGGTCAAGCCCAAGAACCACTCCTTCTACGTGTTTTATAAATCCTTCGCGGTGCTTGAGAAAATTCCCGAACCTATTATTGCTTACGGACTCTTCATACTGCCGGAAGGACATAGATATCTGAATCGCCGTTTCGTGGGAGCGGTGAAGTGCGGCAACAACCGCGACAGCGGGGATAGACGCTCCAGCTATGGTGATAGGGATTTTGTACAAGTGCAGAAAATTAGCCCAACACTCAGCGGTAAAGCAAAAGCCACCCGTGGATGACGATAGAATAATACTGATAGCCACCAAGACTGCTGAGAGCATTGGAATTAACATGGCAAGCCAGAAATACACCGACTTAGATAATTTATTGTGACTAATCAGTGATATATCATTTATCATAATAACAATTTCTTTAGTACGTTATTGCTCGGAAAGAAAAGCCTCTCGGGCAAACCAAGAGCTATTAGTTAGTAGACTTGGAGGTGTTTGGTTCTTTGAAGCCGGTTTTCAGATTCACAATATTACAGCCGCCATTTTTTCGACACTACGCCCTGAAACATACTGTCGATGATGAAATCATTACAGCGATCATACTGCAATTACGTCGAATTCGTCGCGCTTTCTGGAAATTTCGAATATCGACCAACGACGAAAAATTTCGACTTGCCTGATCTCTCCTGGTGCTAGATTTAGTAGCCTATAAAGACTAAAGGGTCTTAGGCTCATCTAGTCAGCGAAGCGTAATGACGGAAACCCACCAGATATCATATAAGCCGAGCACCTGTAGCAGGGTGGATTATCGTTTTCGCGTCGGGCTTGTAACGACTGCAAAGTTGACGACCACTCGCAAATGACCGGTGACCACCTGTCACCATCGGCAGCTATGGATCGAAACCAGCCCTTTGTGACAGGCAACACTCGGCCAAGAGGAGCCGTTCGATCAAGGACGGTTTCCGGTGAATTCTTCAGATAGCGCAGTCTGTGTCCCGGCTTTATGAGCGGCAAATTCCTCAGTTCCAAACCTCTGAAGCTCAATCCCGATATTACTCAGTCTCTCCAAGCCGGCGCTTTCTCCCAGTACGTAGGGCTCCTGGTTTTGACGTGGAAGGAAACCCTGATGCATCCGTACCACAAAAATTGTCCGTGAAACCCCGTTGATACTTTCAACAAAGGATGTCGAAACCGGTGAGCGTTGAATACTTGCTTGATGCACTTCTGCGCCCGTTTCCGTTTCTGCTCCTCGAATCCTGAGCAATGCCCATTCTTTTCCAGGAGAGCCATACATGACCAGTTCAACAGTGACGCCTCCGTTCCCTTCGTAACCTCGTACGATTGACCTCTCTACGCTGGGGGCGGCGTAACAATTATTGCCCGCCCAAAGCCCCACCAGTTGAGCGATAAAAAACCATGGCGAAATGCGCGTTTTGAAACATGACATGCTGCTGTCTCCATGAATAAGGCAGCGCAGCATAGATACCCCCGAGCTGTTGACCTATAGCACTGCTTATCCATAAGCTGTGCGTATGACGTACAGCTCAGATGACATTTTCCCTCCCTTCGAAGCCCTGCAAGCTTCACTTGCCGCCGCCAGAACCGGCTCGTTCACTGCTGCGGCAGAGGAACTGGAAGTTACTCACGCGACCATCAGCCGACGTGTGGAAATGGCTGAAAAATGGTTTCAATGTTCCCTGTTCGACCGTCATGCGCGCGGTGTAACCGTTACGGCCACTGGACAAATCGCGCTGGCCAAAGTTGCCCATGCCTTCGAACAACTGAAGCAAGCGCGACAGTCTCGGCCAGTCGGCCAAACCTTGCCCATCGTCAAATTGGCCACGACGTCATCCTTCGCGCGTTTCTGGTTGATCCCCCGCCTCGGCGAACTGGAAGGTACAACCCAGGATTTACGTATCGAACTGATCACCTCTGCGCTGAATGCCAGCCTTTCCTCAGGCGAGGTCGATATGGCCATCAGATACGGGCGTGGACAATGGAATGACGGCGACGAGGAGCCACTATTCGATGAGTCGCTTTGCCCCGTGGCGTCACCCGAAGTCGTCGCCATGAATGAACAGCCGCTGTCTTTGATACAGAACAGTCCGCTGATTCACACTGCAGACACGACACTGTGGCGAGCGTTGATGAGCCATCACGGCAAACGGCTGACTTCCAAGCCCACCGACAGGGTAATGGGTGACTACGCCCAGGCAATCGAAGCCGCCCGCTCAGGATTGGGCATAGCACTCTGGAATCCGGCGATTCACTCTCTCGATGCATTCAACGGACAATTGGTCGCGTTGAATGATTTGAGCTGCCCAAGCCCACTGAGATTTTTTTTGCTGTCGAAACCTGGTCCGCCTCATACACCGCCGATGAGAGTTCGGTCGAGGCTTCACCGGTTGTTGAGTAAAGGCGTCACCTTTTAAAAACCAAGGGACGAAACCGGCCCCTTTCCGACTGATGTCCCAATGAAGGGCAGCGAAGGGTCGACTGCGATCCTTCGCGGCTGGTAACTGTCGGCCAAAAGCAGCCGCTTGAAGGGGATCGCCTTCGGCTCATCGTCTGCATCGAAGTATTGTTGACTATTTCGAAGATAGTAGCTTTCTAACTTCGGCAATCATCAAGTCAATGTCGAATGGCTTTGGCAACACCGCATCAAACAGGTCCGATCTCTGCATGCCGATGTGCGCCTGAGCACCGCTCATCAAGATGATCGGCAAATGATGGTTGGAAGGAAGGGCTCGGACAGCTGTGGCGAATTCCAGGCCGTCCATGACCGGCATCATAAAGTCGGTAATGACCAAAGCAGGCCGTTCTCTATCCAGCACCTCAAGTCCTTTTCGACCATTACTCGCCGTTACCACCATGAACCCTTCATCCTCCAGCGCGAAGCTGAGGATGTCAGCGATCAAGTACTCGTCGTCGACGACCAGGATGGTTGTCATGTTAATTCAATCCGCACAAAGGCTTAAGATGTTGAACCGGGCGATGACTCAGCGAGGACTGATGGTTCATGTCTTGAAGCCTTTTTCAGGAAAACGTCTTGATCACGAATGACGACCTCGAAGCGTGAAGGGTCGTAAGAGCTGTCTCGTACCTTAAGAATGGAAAGCGTCCTGCTTAGTTCAGACTGATTCTCAGAGAACCGCATGAGCATGAGGTTGTCGACGATACTGGACAGATCAGAGTTCGGTGCGCTGACCTCGGAGCCAAAAAGATCGCGCATTTCCCAAGAGGCAAATACCGTAACGCCCCTGGATCGCAGTTCGTTCATCAAAGCGCTGAAGAAGTCAGTAATCCGCGCCGGATTTGTCGAGACTCGCGTCATGCCGCTCAGGCTATCGATGAACAGGCGCTTGATGCCCTTTTCTTCAACAAGACTCAGTAGTCGTGCACCCAACCCATCCAGCAATCCTTCAGTAGTAGGCTGCCAGGCAATGCTCAGCGCTCCACTGTCTTCCATACCCTTGATATCGATACCCAGTGACAGGCCTTTGAGTCGCAACCGTTGTGGGCTTTCGTAGAAACCAAAATGTAGACCCGGCGCCTCCGCAGTCGACTCAGCCAGAAATTTGAGGCCCAGTGTTGTTTTACCAATCCCGGACGGGCCTATTACCAGAGTCACACTGGAACTGTGCAAGCCTCCGCTCAAGATGTCGTCCAGTGATTTAATTCCACTGGCGATACGGGTCATGTCGGCGCTGTCGGGGGACGACGGGTGGCTGTAGAGACTTTCAAGTCGTGGGTAAACCACCAAGCCATTTTCGGTTATTTCACACTCGTGAAGACCCGTCATTGCGGGGCTGCCGCGAGTTTTTCGAAGCTGAATTCGGCGCACTGAACGAGTGCCGTATAGCTCCTCACCCATCTCAATCACGCCGTCAACCATGGTGTGCTCAGGACTGCCATCGTCGAGGCGGGAGCTGGTAAGAAACAGCACCGTGCAACCTGCGAAAGCAGCATGACCTTGCAGCTCTGAAATGAATTTCTTGGTATCGATGGGCGAATCAGCTTTCGACCGCGCATTGAGCAAACCATCTACGACCATCACCGTCGCTTTCTGGCGGCTTATTTCGCGTCGGAGCAGCTTCACCACCTCATCCAGGCCTTCGTTTTCCAAAGTGTCAAAAGCACTGACAAACTGAATTTCGACGCCGACCTTCGATGAGTCGAAAAAGCTAAGGGTAGAAAGAAACTGAAAAAGACGGTCATGCGATTCAGCCAACAGGGTGGCGACCAGAACCCGCCCCCCGTTATTCGCATGATGAAACCCAAGCTGGTTCGCGAGGATGGTTTTTCCAGACCCCGGGCGTCCCTGGATTATGTATGAAGCCCCCTCGACCAGCCCGCCCTTGAGCAGAGCATCGAGCCCTTCTATTCCGCTTTGAAGGCGTTTTAGCTTTTCCACAATGCGACCCTGATCCGAAAAACAATCTATTTATACCAAGTTAATGGAATGCTAACGCCAATTCTGCTTCGGAGCCATTCAGGTTGAGTGAAAAGCTGGAGCGACATCGCACTCTTGGTGTCGTAAGAGATGCTCACGAGCGCCTGCTTCCGGCCGTTATCTGCCCGTCGCGAGAGGCAGAAAACGACCCAGGCCGTACGTTCGACGATTGGCAGCTACCTGGGCACCAGAAAAAATTCACCAAATGCACACTTCAATTTCTTTTTTCAACCCGTCTTACACACCAACCAAGCCCCCCAAAACAAGCTGCTGAAAAACCGGGTAGCGTCCCCGAATCCACCCTCATGCAGCAGCTTCTGAACGGCCGCCTCGGAATGGGGAGGGTCAGCGCCTTGCAGGATTTTCCCCAGCTTGGCCTTTACCTCATCGGCGCTCGCACCGTGCTGCCGCCACCGCTGGCCCCACGCAGCCAACAGTAGCGGCTGGCTGGCATAAGCGTATTGATTCCCCGCGACAATCAGCGGCGCACCCGGCTTTAGATGAGCCCGAATGGATCGCAGAATCTGTCGTTTCGCTTCATCCCCGTCGAGATGATGAAGGACACCGATCAGGGTGGCGGCGTCGTATGACGCGTCTGCGGGCAGGTCTTCAACATGCCCAAGATGCAGGTCGGTTTTTTCAAGCAGGTTGTTGGCCGCCAGCTGCTGCTTCGCTGCCTCCAGCATGGGCTCCGAGGGATCAACGGCAGTGAAGCGCCAACCGGGTTCGAGCTTGGCCATTGCAATGATTTCCTGCGCCGTACCGCCAACGCCGACGACCAGTATCTTGGCCGCGGTTGTCGTGCCCAGGCTGGCTGCCAGCATGCACGCCGCCAAGTCCTGGCAAGCGTCGTAACCGGCGAGTGCAATACGGCTTTGTCGTCCGTACTCGTTGGCGCGTGAGGTATCGAATTTTTCAGCGGAGTTGAGCGTGGTTGATTTCAAGGCGGTTCTCCATGTCCTCAAATCAAGCTACGCCACCCAGTGAGATAACAAAAATTCAATAATTTCATGTCCTGCATTCCTGTGCGGAATGCAGGACGCGAGACACGTGCTTCCCCCCATCTGATTGCGGCTTGTAGAGAAGCGATCCGCCTTTTGCGAGATGGCTTCGACTGCTGCTGACGCTGCCTGGTCATCAGGCTCCACTCAAAAAAATATGCTCGTGTTTCCCGCAGGATGAGAATGCAAGTCCAAAATTGATAATGGATATTTATACTGAAGCCATGAACGACTCTGGAAATAAAAGCACCGTCGATCGTGTCTTGCAGGTATTGGCGTGTGTGGCGAAGACCGGACAGCCGATAGGTGCCAAGCGCATAGCCTCGCAAGTGGGGATGCCGTTAAGTACGGTTTATCGCCACCTTGCTGTCCTGAAGAAGTGGGGGCTGTTGCAGGAGCACATGACCACCGGCCTCTTTGAGCCGGGGGCTACGGGTGTGCAGCTGGCATGGGGTTTCGATCAGAACTCGAACCTGATCAACCAGAGCCGTGACGAAATCAGCGCACTGGTGGAACGCAGCGGCGAGAGTGTCGGCCTGCTGGTGTACAGCAACGAGCAGATGCTCTGTATCGCCATGGAAGAGTGCAGCCGGTCGCTGCGCTGTTCATTCACCAAGGGCCGCGCGCATCCGTTGATGCACGGCGCCTCCGCAAAAAGCCTGATGGCTTTTCTGCCCAAAGAGCTAAGCCAGCGCCTTATTCAGGAGCAGTTGGCTCATGAGCCGCAATCCCGGGAGGCCTTGGAAAAGGAACTCGCCGAAATTCGCAAGAACCGTTTCGCAGTCAGCGAAAGTGAAGTCGACCTGGGCGTATGGGGGGTCAGTGTGCCGCTGATTTCACATGATGAAATTCTCCAGGGCACCATCACCTTGATGGCGCCTTCGTTGAGAGTCGGGCCACGCGCCGCTGAACTGATCAGTCTTACAAGAAAAGCCGGCAGCCGTATCTGCAATCGCTTCTAGCTGTCGGTTAACTAATGTTCTGACCCCTTCAGAACTCACCCTCGCCGAGGACCTGTTGATGAAAGCTTCCAAGTTGTTTAGCCCGATTGCAGCGGTATTTACCCTGTTAAGCCTGTTCTGCTTGCCGACCCAGGCAGCGGACGAGGTGATGCGAGTCGGTACCGACGCCACGTTCCCACCGATGGAATTCATCAAGGACGGCCAACGGACAGGCTTCGATGTTGATTTGATCGAAGCCTTGGGTAAACAAATGGGCAAGAAGGTTGAATGGGTCGACATCGGCTTCAAAGGGCTGATTCCCGGGCTGATTTCCAAGCGCTTCGACGTGGCGGCCTCGGCCATTTACATGACCGACGAACGTCGCCAGGTCGTCAACTTCACCGACACCTACTACCGCGGTGGTCTGGCTGTGCTGGTCCTCAAGGACGACACCACGATCAATTCGCCCAAAGACCTGGTCGCGGGCAAGAAAGTCACCGCGCAGGTCGGCACTAAATCCATCGAGTTCCTGAAAAATAATTACCCGGCGGTCCAGGTTGTCGAAGTCGAGAAGAACCAGGCCATGTTCGATCTGCTGACCATTGGCCGGGTCAACGCTGCCGTTACCGGTCGGCCCGCTGCGGTGGAATACGCCAAGTCCGAGCCAAGGGTTCGGGTGCTCGATGAAGGCCTGACCACAGAGTTGTACGGTTTTGCCATCCGCAAAAACGACACCGAACTGGCCACGCAAATGAACCAGGCATTGCAGACATTGCGCAGCAACGGTGAATACGCAGCGCTGACCCAAAAGTGGTTTGGTACAACCGAAGAATAATGACCTGATAGCTGTCCAGCGCATTCGCGCCGGATGGCTTCGACAGGCTTAACGTGTGGAGTACAAGTATGGACCTCGATTTTTCCCCGGTCTGGGCCGGCTGGCGCGCGCTCGCGGCGGGCACTGGCGTCACCCTTGAAATCACGGCAGCAGCGCTGGTACTGAGTTGTATTCTGGGACTGTTGATCGGCCTCGGTCGGCTGAACAAAGACCGCACCCTCATTTACGGTTTCTGCACCGTCTACCTGACACTGGTGCGCGGTACGCCATTGCTGGTGCAACTGTTCATTCTGTTCTTCGGCTTGCCGCATTTCGGCATTCAATTGCCCGCGTATGTGTGCGGCATCTTCGGCCTGGGTATTTACAGCGCGGCCTACGTCTCGGAAGTCGTCCGTGGCTCCATTCAGTCCGTCGAAAAAGGCCAGATGGAAGCCGCTCGCTCGCTGGGCTTGCCGTATCGCATGGCCATGCGCAAGGTCATCCTGCCTCAGGCGTTTGTGCGGATGATCCCTGCACTGGGTAACGAGTTCATCGCCTTGATCAAGAACTCGGCACTGGTCTCGTTGTTGACCATTGCCGACGTCATGCACGAGGGCGAAAAAATCATCAGCGTGTCCTACCGCTCGCTGGAAGTGTATCTGGCTATCGCGCTCATTTATCTGATGCTCACCGGTACCACAACATTGATTCTGCGCAGAACTGAACAGATGCTGCGTGCGGACGGGAGAGCGTGATGAGTGCAACCATTATCGACATCAAGAACCTGAGCAAATCGTTCGGTACCCATCAGGTCCTGCACAACATCGACTTCTCCGTGGAGACCAGCCAGGTCGTGGTGGTGATCGGGCCCAGCGGCTCCGGAAAAAGTACCTTCCTGCGCTGCATGAACGGCCTGGAAACTGCGGAGGGGGGCACGCTTCACGTGTGCGGTCACACCGTGGTGGAGCAGGGCAAGATGATGTCCGAAGCGAAGCTGGATGAAATGCGCAGCGAAGTCGGCATGGTCTTTCAGTCCTTCAATCTGTTCCCGCACCTGACGGTGTTGGAAAACGTCACGCTGGCGCCCCTGTCCCTGAACAGGAAATCGCGCAAGGAAGCCCATGAGCAGGGCTTGCAGCTGCTCGATAAGGTGGGTCTGAAGCACAAGGCCGATGTCTATCCCGGCACCTTGTCCGGTGGCCAGAAACAGCGAGTGGCGATTGCCCGCGCGTTGGCCATGGACCCTAAAGTGATGTTGTTCGATGAGCCGACCTCGGCCCTCGACCCGGAACTGGTGGGAGAGGTGTTGCAGGTCATGCAGACCCTGGCCGCAGAAGGCATGACGATGATCATCGTTACCCACGAGATGGGCTTTGCCCGGGAAGTGGCCGACGTCGTGGTGGTGATGGACCAGGGCGCAATCGTCGAGGCGGCGCCACCGGCTCAGTTGTTCACCGCACCCAAGGAAGCGCGCACCCGCAGCTTCCTGCAAAGCGTCCTCTCACGCGACGCTTCGCACGCCGGCTGATCGGCCCTTTCCTGTCTGTTTTTTGCGAGGTTACCGTGGAACCCGATGTTGATGTGAACGCTCCCGTTGATCGCGATTCAAGCCCTGTCTCGGCTCATCGCAGCCTGTTTGCAGAACGTGCTCTGCTGCCGGATGGATGGCACAACAATGTGCTGATGCGTTGGGATGAGTCCGGCGATCTGACCGAGGTCCGCGTCGATGCCGTCCGCACCCCGGACATGCCGCTGGCGGATGGCCCTGTGGTCAGTGGCATGCCGAATCTGCATTCCCATGCTTTCCAGCGCGCCATGGCGGGCCTGACCGAAACCATGGGTGATCCGTCCGATTCGTTCTGGAGCTGGCGCACGTTGATGTACCGCTTCGCCCAGCGTTTGCAGCCGCAGCATTTGCACGCCATCGGCCGTCATCTCTACATCGAGATGCTCAAGGCCGGTTACACGTCGGTGTGCGAGTTTCACTATGTGCACCATGGCGTCGCCGGGCAGCCCTATGACAATCCGGCAGAGCTTGCACAGCGCATCGTCAGCGCGGCGCAGGAGGTGGGCATCGGCATGACGTTGTTGCCGGTGCTCTATCAGTACAGCGGCTTTGGGCAGACCGAGCCGCTGGCCCACCAACAGCGTTTCATCTCGTCGCCAGAGTGGATTCTGGACCTGCGTCAGCGGCTGAAGGCGTCCATGCCCGAACATGCCAATCTGCGCTATGGCGTGGCGCCGCACTCATTGCGCGCCGTGTCCGAGGGATCGCTGTCGACGCTGCTGAATGGTTTGGACGCCGATGACAACCAGGCACCGATCCACATTCATATCGCCGAACAGACCAAGGAAGTCGATGACTGCATCGCGACCCTGGGCCAGCGTCCGGTTGAATGGTTGCTGGCGCGCCAACCCGTAGACAGTCGCTGGTGCCTGGTGCATGCCACGCACATGATCGATACCGAGTACGCCGACCTCGCTCGCAGTGGTGCGACCGCCGGCCTGTGCCTGACAACCGAGGCCAACCTGGGCGATGGTTTGTTCGATGCCCCACGTTACCTGGCGGCCAACGGGAGTTGGGGAATTGGCTCTGACAGCAATATCAGCGTCAACCCATGGTCCGAACTGCGTTTGCTGGAGTACGGCCAGCGCCTGGTGCACCGACGCCGCAACGTACTGGCGGAGGTCAACGCGCCGGTGATCGCTGACCGCTTGTTCAGCCAGGCGGTCATCGGCGGCGCTGCCGCAACGGGTCGGCGGGTAGCGGGATTGGCGGTAGGGCAGCGTGCAGATTTTGTCGTGATCGACCGCGATGCGCCGAATGTCGACCCGAACAATTCCCGACACCTGCTCTCTGCGCTGGTGTTCTGCGAGCATGGTGGTCAGCCGGTTCGCGACGTTTTTGTCGGCGGCAGTAAAGTAATCGATAACGGCCAGCACGCTTTGCAGGTCACCGCGCTGCACGATTACCGCGCCGCCCTTGCCGAATTGTTGAAGGAAACCGTATGAATTACGACGACGTGTTTAGCCTGCACCAGGGCAGCGGTCCGCTGCTGATCTCCATGCCTCATGTGGGGACCCATCTGCCCGATGACCTTCGTGGTCGATTCAGCCCCACCGGACTTGCCGTGGACGATACGGACTGGCATATCGAGTCGCTGTACGATTTCGCCAGCGCGATGGGCGCATCCGTCTTGCGGCCGGTGTGTTCACGGTATGTGATCGACCTGAATCGCCCGGCCGACGGTGAAAACCTGTATCCCGGCCAGAACACCACCGGGCTGTGTCCGCTCACCACCTTCGACGGTGTGCCGCTGTACCTTGAGGGGCAGGCACCCGACGCGGCGGAAACCGCGCGTCGACTTGAGCACTATTGGCAGCCTTATCATCGTGCCCTGCAATCAGAGCTCGAACGAATCAAAGCCGCGCACGGTTATGCCTTGCTATGGGATGCCCATTCGATTCGATCGGTCATTCCCCATCTGTTCGATGGAGAGTTGCCGGTGTTCAACTTCGGAACAGCCAACGGGACCTCCTGCTCGGCAGGCATCGCCGAGGCGCTGCTGGCCTCGGTCAAGGATGCCGCGCCGGACTTTCCCGCCGTGTTGAACGGTCGCTTCAAGGGCGGCCACATCACCCGCACCTACGGCAATCCTGCACAACGGGTGCATGCCATTCAGCTCGAGTTGGCGCAGCGCAGCTACATGCAGGAGGTCGCACCTTATGCGCTGGACGAACAGCTGGTTGCCCGGCTGAAGCCGGTGCTGGCGTTGTTGGTGGAGCAGTTCATGGGGTTCAAGCCAAGCTGAAAACGCCGGTTTCTCCAGTCTGCAGGTCGTATGCAACCAATGCTTCCTGGGTGGCGTCGAGGCTGCAAACGCGTTCGCCGTCACGGTTCCAGATGGCCGACTGACCGGCGCCAATATAGTCGTCGGCGGCGCCTACACAGTTGGCCATCAGCACTGTCATGGAGAGCTTCCTGGCAATCATTGGATAATGACTGTACCCCGACTTAACGCCTCTCTCGGACTTGGCCACACTGGCCAGATAGACCTGAGCGCCTGACTCGGCGGCTTGTTCGGCATGGCTTGATTGCAATGACTCAAAGCAGATGGCAGGTGCCAGGATTACGTTGGCATGCTCAAGCACACACCCTTTAGTACCTGGGGTGAAGAACGGAAGCTCGTCGGCGTGCAGCTGCTGTTTCGAGTAGGCCGTGCGTTCCAGCCCTGGCTGGAAGGCAATCATGCTGATCTCGGTGCCTTGAGGTCCCTTCGTTGGCGCGCCAACCGCGATGAGCATGCCATATCGATCGCTCAACACCTGGAACTCATCGAAACGACCATCGCTCGGCTGCACCGCCAGGGCTTCAGCCAGCCTGGGTTCGTAACCGGTGACAGAGAGCTCGGGAAAGAGCAGCAGATTGGCACCTTGGCGCGCAGCCAGGTGAATGACATCAAGGTGTCTGGCGATGTTTTTTTCGATGTCGCCGGGTGTTGAACGTATTTGCGCAGCAATCAGCTTCATATCCGGTCTCGCGTCCTTGTGTTGGGGTTAAGGTTTTCTGACTCGCTCATTCCTGACGCTTTCGATAGGCCGTGCTGGATGAGCGTCACTCCGGCAACGGCCACTCATGGCTACTCCATCGCTTCAGCCACACCCTGATCCTCGCCCAGAAACCCACCGCTCTGATGGTGCCACAGCCGCGCGTAGGTGCCGTTTTTGCGCAGCAGTTCGGCGTGGGTACCTTGTTCGATGATGCGTCCGTCATCCATGACAATCAGACGATCCATCGCCGCGATCGTTGACAACCGATGGGCGATGGCGATGACGGTCTTGCCCTGCATCATTTCATCGAGGCTTTCCTGAATGGCCACTTCGACTTCCGAATCCAGCGCGCTGGTGGCCTCGTCAAGCAGGAGGATCGGGGCGTTCTTGAGCATCACCCGGGCAATCGCGACGCGTTGGCGCTGGCCGCCCGAGAGCTTGATGCCGCGCTCACCCACCAGGGTGTCGTAGCCGGTATGGCCCTGGCGGTCGCTCAACTGGCTGATAAAACCATCGGCCTGGGCATTTTTCGCGGCCGTGTGGATCTGCGCATCGGTCGCATCCGGGCGGCCGTAGGCGATGTTGTCACGGATGGAACGGTGCAACAGGGAGGTGTCCTGAGTGACCATACCGATGGCGCTGCGCAGGCTGTCTTGCGTCACGTGAGCAATGTTTTGACCGTCGATACGAATCTCACCGCTGTCCACATCGTAGAAGCGCAGCAGCAGGTTGATCAGTGTGGATTTACCGGCTCCGGAACGGCCGACCAGACCGATTTTTTCGCCCGGGCGAATATTCAGGCTCAGGCCATCGAGCACCTGGCGTTCACCGTTGTAGTTGAAACCGACGTTGTCGAAGGTCACCGCGCCGCCGGCGGGCACCAGCACACCGGCGTTCGGCGCGTCCTGCACCTTGGCGCCTTGAGTCAGGGTGGCCATGCCGTCCTGCACGGTGCCGATGCTCTCGAACAGTGAGGTCATTTGCCACATGATCCAGTGCGACATGCCATTGATACGCAACGCCATGGCCGTGATGGCTGCCACGGCACCGGCGCCGACGTCGCCCTGGTGCCAGAGCCACAGGGCATAACCACCGGCCGCCATGATCAACGCCACCACCAAGGCCTGGTTGACGATCTCGAACTGGCTGACCAGGCGCATCTGGCGAAAGCCGGTTTGCTTGAAATCCTCCATCGCAGCGCGCGCGAAGTGCGCTTCACGATTGGAATGGGAGAACAGCTTCACCGTCGTGATGTTGGTGTAGGCGTCCGAGATACGCCCGGTCATCATCGATCGGGCATTGGCCTGTTCCTGCCCGACTTTCCCCAGGCGGGGCACGAAATACACCATCGCCAGCCCGAACAACGCGACCCACGCCACGAAGGGCAGCATCAGCTTCAGGGCGAAGCCGCCGGCCAGGGCGATGATGGCGATGAAGTACACGCCGATCCCGGGGGCGATTTCGATCAGGGTGAAGAGCACGTCGCGCACCGCCAGGGCGGTCTGCATCACCTTGGTCGTGACCCGTCCGGAAAACTCATCGGAAAAAAACGAAAGGCTTTGCCGCAGCATCAGGCGATGGAAGTCCCAGCGCAGCCGCAACGGCAGATTGATCGCCAATATCTGGTGCTGCACCATGGTGCGCAACGCCACCAGCCCGACGCTGGCTACCATGACGATGCCCATGCCCCACAGCACGCGACTTTCTTGCGCCGCCGCATCGCCGCCTGCCTGCCAGGTCGAGAGCAGGTCCACGACTTGCCCGAGGAAGGAAAATAACCAGGCTTCGTAGATCGACACGCCGGCACTGAGCAGCGCAAACGCAAGGATATAGCCGCGTGCGCCTCGGGTGCAGGCCCACAGGAATCGAGCCAGGCCGTCGGGTGGCGGGGGTACCTCGTCAGGCGGAAAGGGGTCGAGTCTTCGTTCAAATGCCCGAAGCATGGTGGTCTCCAAAACGATCAAGTTAAGGGGATTCTGCCATTGAACGGTTGCTTTGAGGATTTTGCCGGTCAGTGAAGGGCAAATCGCGAGGCTGTTTTTGACCCGAAGCTAAAGAGAGTGGCAGGGGCATGCCGGCGCCGTTTACGTGGCACCGGCATTGCGATGAAGATCAGACCGGGTTATTGCGGGTCGTCCGGAACCTCCTTCCAGCTGTCATCCGGATCAAAGCGTTTCATCGCCTGCGCGAGTTTTTCGCTGTTTGGCCCCAGGTCTTTCTCGAACACCTGGCCTTCATGGCTGATCATGAAACTCATGACGCCGGTGTCATCGTATTTCGCCGGCCAGGCAATCAGCGCAAAACCCCGGCTCATCTTGTCGCCGATCAGGTAACTGTAGGCGCCACCCGGGGCCGAGGGACCTTGACCATCAAGGATGCGAAAGCGGTAGCCATGCCAGTCTTCGCCCTCAATGATTTTGCCGAACGAGGGGCCTAACGGGCTGATCTGGTCCGTGTCGTCATCCGCCCAATACAGTCCGTCGTGCTTGCCGGGGGTGCTGACGATTTTCTGCGCGTATTCGAGCGCGCCGTCTCCGTCACGATCAACCGCGGCATATTCCATCTGGGCGTCGTGGTAGGCCAGCACCGATTGCACCGCAGCGATTTCGTTGCGGCCAATGCGACGTACGCGGATTTCGGCATTGCCGGCCTTCATGTCGAAACGCCAACCGGCAGCCTCTTTTACCAAGGGTATTGGCAACGTCCAGTGGTCATTGCCGACCGCCAGATGGGCTTTGTTGGCACCGGTTTTTTCGATCTGGTGTTGCTCCTTGTATTGCTTGATGAACGCATCCACATCTTCTCGCTGCACACCTTCGCGCGGGACGAAATTGTGCCATTCGTCCCCCAGCAACTCGGTCAGGCGCGCCTTGTCCGCGTGCTCTGTCCCCAGGGCTTCAACGAACGCTTGCGCAGCCGCTTCCGGCGTTGGAAATGCCTGCTGCGCCGCTGCAACGCACGACCACAGTAAACCGGCCGCTATCGCGATGACCGTAGGGAGCACGCCCATGCCTATTTTTACTCCAGGATAATTGTTCACCGACGGCCCCCCCGCGAACGCGCTGGCGGACTAGAAGGCCGACTGATCTGGTGACCCGAGGGTCGAGAGGCCATTTGGCGTTGGGCCGAGGCCTGACTGGCCCGGCCACGATTAACCTGGGCGTTGGCCTGTGACGGTGTCCGTGCGCCGGCAAATGCATTGTTGCGGGCACTGCCCGTGCTGGCGGCCGGGCGATTGTTGTTCGCCTGACGCGTCTGCGGGGTTCTTTCTGAACGCTGATTCGCCTGAGCGTTGCGGGGCTGCTGATTCTCACGATTAGGTCTGGCGGGGGTGCCCTGGCCTCGGTCCGCCGTCCTGGGTCTATCCGCACCGGCTTGCACCCGATTGCGATCATTGGTCTGGACCTGAGCTTTACGCGTTTGATCCCGGGCTTCGCGGTTGCTGGTGGCCGGGCGCTCGATACCGTGCTTGTCCATGGAATTGCGGGCATTTTCACGCGCCTGGGCACGTTGGGCATTGTCCCCTCGGTAGGCCTCTCGCTGATTCGCCCCGTTCAGTTGCCGGCCGTACTGTTCGCGACTTTTGCCGTCACGATAGGGCACGCCATTGCGATGAACCGGGTTGTGCTGCCATTTGTTCTGGTTGTTGGTGATCTGGTTGTTGCGATTGATGTTGTTGTAGCGATTAACGTCGATGTCGACGTCGTTATTGCCCCAGTCACATTCGCCCCACAAGGCACCGACGATTGCCACACCGGTCCCGAATGCCAGCCCGGCCATCAATGCCTGACCCGGATAATAAGCGGGAGGAGGGGGATAGTACGCGGGAGGTGAAGCCGGGTAGGACCACGTACCGTAAGTGGTGGTCGGGTTATAAGTGGGTACGTACACCACCTGCGGGTCGGCGGGCTGAATGATGATCGTGGCAGGTGCGGGTGCGGGTGCGGGCGCTGGGGCAGCTTCGGGTGCTGCGGCCTTCGGAGCCGGTGCGGGGGCAGGTGCAGGTGCCGCTGGTGCAATGTTCTGAACCGTCACGTTCTGATATTGGTTGCTCTGCAAGTTACCAGCGGCTTGCGCCTGGCGACGCAAACGCTGAACGCCGTCCATGAGGTCGTCAGGTTGCGCGAGGAAAGCATCACCCAGGCGTTGTACCCACACGGGATCCTGTCCCAGCGTTGCCAGGACCTGCGGGAACGCAACCAGCGCTTGCACGCTTGGGTCCCAAGGCTGGCTCGCCACTTGTTTGACTGCATCGTCGCCCTTGGCGTCAGGGTGAGCTTTGGACCAGGTCACCGCGTCGGTGATTTCACCGGGGTAGGTGCTGGCCATCAGCACCTGTGCCAGCAACGGGTCGGGGTAGAGCGCAATGGGCGCCAGCATCTGATCCAGCTGCTCCTGGGTAAACACTGGATCTTTGGCCACTGCGGCCACGGGCGCTGGATTGGCAGCGGCGGCCGGGGCAGTGGAGGGCTCTTGCGCCGACTGGGCCAGGGAAGCAGATCCGCTCAACAACAATACAGCTGACAACGCGTACAGTACTGGAATGCGCATTGCACCCCCTATGAGGTCACGCAGGCTCGAAATGAGTAGATCAATGCCCGGCAGGAAGGCTGACTGGCTAGCCACAGCCCTCGGCCCCGATGCCGCTTGGTAATGGTAGCAAAGCTGTGATTTTTGCCAGTTATTTGGTGCTACGTTCGTCCGGAGTTATCAAGATTCGACGAAGCCTGGGAGCGCCGGAAGCCCGTACGTCAACGCAACTTCCAGCGCCGGTTACAAGGGCTATAACTATCAGAACAAAAGCCGGGTCACCCGGAATCGGCCTTCCACAGGCAGCGCCCGAGCAGACGCCCCCGGCCTGATCGGCACCCGCGGCGCGGAGTGATGTGATGAGTTCCAGAGCATGGCGATGCGCTCGCAAGCGCCTTATTGGCTGCATCGGACTGACCTTGCTGGTCGCTCCACTGTGCGCCAGCGCCATGTTCAAGTGCCAGGCCAAAGACGGAACCATCAGCTACACCAGCCAGGCCATCGCCAGCGCCCGCTGCACGCGCGTGAATGGCATGCCGGGCGCAGGTGCAGGTGCAGTTGCCGGTGCAGGTGCAAAGGCACTGCCACGGGTTGTGCGGGACGACGACCCCGGTGCGGTGCGGATTCGGGTGTTCACCTTCATGCACAAGGGTGTTCGCCAATACGTGAGCCGGCGCCCTGTCGGCATCTCCGCACGGGTCGACGTCCTTGAGCTGTACTACATCAAGGATTGCTATCTGTGCATGGCGCCGAAGGATTTCAAGGTCGCCTCACTGCGCCTGGACACCCAGTCCTATCGGCGCGAGATTGAAGCCGCTTCGGGTGATTATGGTGTCGACAAGGCGCTCGTCCGCGCAGTGATACATGCCGAATCGGCGTTTCGCCCCAACGCCATTTCCGTCGCCGGCGCCCAGGGGCTGATGCAGTTGATGCCCGCCACCGCCGGGCGTTTCGCGGTGAATGATCCGTTCGACGCACGACAGAACATTCGTGGCGGCGTGCGTTACCTGGCCTGGCTGCTCAAGCGCTTCAACGGTAACCAGATGCTGGCATTGGCAGGGTACAACGCTGGCGAAGCGACGGTGGTCGAGTACAACGGGGTGCCGCCCTACGACGAGACGCAATCCTACGTCACCCGGGTGCAGTCCTTGACCGAGCGCTACCGCAACCATCGCTAGTTAAAGCCCGCCTCGCCAAGGTTTGACTCCATAAACCGTGCGCTTTATAGGCGTGTGAACTTCAATCAAAACCCTTGGGCGTATTGTTCGTCGCTGACCTGTTCCATCCAGTCGACCACCTTGCCGTCCAGCACTTCGGCAATGGCGATATGCGTCATGGCAGTGGTGGCGGTCGCGCCATGCCAGTGTTTGACATTCGGTGGAATCCACACCGTGTCGCCGGGTTTGATTGAACGAACCGGTTGCCCCAGTGCTTGCACCAGGCCCGATCCCGCCGTGACGATCAAGGTCTGTCCTAGCGGGTGCGTGTGCCAGGCCGTGCGGGCGCCGGGTTCAAAGGTCACGGTGGCGCCGCTAACCCGCGCCTCTTCTGTCCCCTTGAACGGCGCGTCGACACGCACAGTGCCGGTAAAGTAATCAGTTGGCCCAACGGCAGAGGGCTGCGATCCATTGGGATGAATGATGAGCATGGATTTTTCTCCTTCTGCAGGTACATCAAACGCGAGCAGTGACAACGACAACGCGGTGGCCGCGAGATTTTTCATGATGGATTCCTCAAGGTCAGCTGACTCGGCGCGAGAGGCGAAATCTATCAGCTCCTCATTGATACGATTAGACGCTAGAATTTGAAAATACTTATGTGAGGCACTCATCAATGCTCAGGGAAAACGCCAGTGATCTGCTTGCCTTTCTTGCCGTCGCCAAGGAGCGCAGCTTCACCAAGGCCGCCGCCAGGCTCGGGGTCTCTCAATCTGCGCTGAGCCACACGATTCGTGGCCTGGAGGCGCGCCTTGGACTGCGATTGTTGACGCGTACTACGCGCAGCGTTTCGCCCACCGAGGCGGGTGAGCGCCTGATAAGAAAGGTGGGGCCACACTTCGAGGAAATCGAAATGGAGCTGGCTGGCCTGAGTGATTTGCGCGATACACCTGCCGGCAATATCCGTATCAATGCGATGGACCATGTGCTGGATCAGATCATTCGGCCGGTGCTCCAAGACTTCCTTCCCAAATACCCTGATATCTCGGTGGAAGTCTGCTGCGATTACAGCTTCGTCGACATCGCCGCACAGGGCTTTGATGCCGGGGTCAGGTTGGGCGAGGACGTTGCGGACGGCATGATTGCCACGCGTATCGGGCCGGATATGCGCATGTCGGTGGTTGGATCCCCTGACTACTTTGCCAACCGCGAATTGCCCAAGACGCCTCGGGCGCTGACCGATCACTTGTGCAATAACCTGCGCTTGCCTACCAACGGCGGGCTGTATGCCTGGGAATTCGCCAAGGATGGCGAGCGTCTGAAGGTCCGTGTGTCAGGCCAGGTGACCTACAACGGCGTTTATCAGCTGTTGGCAGCAGCGCTGGATGGTTTCGGATTGAGCTACGTGCCCCATGACCTGGTCGCGCCTCACATTAGCTCCGGGCATCTTGTTCAGGTGCTGGAAGACTGGTCGCCATGGTTTTCCGGTTTCCACCTCTATTATCCGAGTCGACGTCAGTCGTCACCTGCGTTTGCGTTGCTGGTGGATGCGTTGCGGTACAAGCAATAGGCGTTATTTGATCTGGGTACCCGGCACGAAAAATTTACCGGGATCATCGGCCTCCTTCAGGTCGATCAAGGCGCGGCAGACACAATGCGAGAATTGTTTTTGCAAGGTGTCGGGGTCTTTCCAGGCTATCTGCGAAGCTTGCAGGTGTTGGTTTTCCGGCGATTTATAGCAGGCACAGTTATCAAGCCGGGTGATGCCGTCGTTGTTGCTCTGGCAAGCCGTGGTCAGCAAAGAGATCGCGATGAGCAATACAAGGCGTTTCATTGACTCCCCTCCGAGACGGGTGTGAAAAGCTGACAAAGCGAGGCGCGATCTGCTGAACAAGCCTGGCAATACAAGGAAGCTTAGCTGTCATTTTCCGTCGTTCAATTCATGGCTGCTTTGGGTCTTTCAAGACTCTCTGCCCAGTGATTGCTCGTAAGCCTTGGTCATCACCTCCCAGGTTCTGGGGTCGGCGGGAATCAGATGCTCGATGCGCAATGAGGTCACGGTGATGTCCTGGGGCATGCCGAACGTTGTGAAGGTGGACAGGAAATTCAGCTCGCCCTGCGTGGAGGTGATCCGGGTCAGCATCAGCGGAGGCAGTTCGCTGGCCATCGGCGCAGGGCTGGCTGGTACGGGTAGATTTTCCAGGATGCTGGCCAGCGCAGGATTGACCAGCGCCTCGCGGGAAGCGCGCTGCCAGGCCACGGTTCTGATTTCTTCGGCGTTGATCAGGTGATCACCCAAGCCTCCAGGCTGCAGCAGGGTGACGAGGAGGTTCAGTCCCTGTGTCGCGTCGACCGGCAGTCCCACCAACCCGAACAGCACAGCGGTACTGGCGTTGGCGGCCAGGACTTCCCAGTGGCTGCCCAGCACAATCGCCGGCGCGGGATTGTTCGCGTGAAGCACGTGAGTGATCGCCCCTCTGACTGCGTCCATCGAGGGGGAGGTGAGTGCCGTCGCCTCATAGCGAGGGGCGTAACCCGATGCCAGGAATACGCTATTGCACTGATCCAGGGGAGCGTCCAGTCCCGCCAACAAATTGTGCAGCGTGCCGGGGCTCGGCTTGGCGCGGCCCGTTTCAATGCAACTCAAATGGCGTTGGGAAATCCCGGTGATCAGAGCTAGGTCCAGCTGGGTCAACCGGGCCTGTTGGCGTAGCTGGCGCAGTTGCGCGCCGGCAGTTGTCGGGGGTGTAGTTCGGGGAAAGGGGCGAGTGCTCATGGGTTGACTCTGGCAGTGCGGATTGTTGGCGTCCATGACCTGTCAGGTCATTGAGGTCGGGGCGACGATAGCACTAACTTGCGCGTATCCATCACCCCGCTTGTTTGCAAAGGACGCCATGAAAAGACCCTATCTCGCGCTCATCACCTTGCTGCTGTTTTCCCTCTACACGGCCTGGACGCTCTGGCACGCCGAGCAGTCGCTTATCGAATTCGGCCTTGCGCTCATGTCGAGCCCGGACACCGCGCAGGTCGTCATCGATCTTTATGTGCTTGCCTGCATGGCCTGCGTCTGGATGTACCGGGACGCACGTTCGAAAGGACGATCGCTCGCCTCGGTGCTGCCGTACTTCCTGCTGACGGCGATCTTCGTATCAATCGGCCCGTTGCTCTACATCGTGATCAATGGATTGCCGCGCCAGCTTCGGCCGGTGGGCAGCACCTGACAGATGTGTAGATACCTATGTATCCGTGATGGGTAGCGGCTAATCAAACAGGTCTATTGCCTGGTTGCGAGGGGCTGAGCCAGGAATTCGGTGATCAACGTTATGGTCTGCTGCTGGATCACGTCTCGCGGCCGAGCGCCGTCGCCATCCCGGCAAATCATCCCATCGCCCGGCGACGATTCTTCGATCAACGCCACCGCGCCAGGTTTGCAGATCGACATAAAACTGAAGTGGGTGGCATCGCTGATTTCGACATAGCGCGTCGATGCCTGGGGCAAGCGCTTGGCCAGGTCGGCGGACTCCAGCTCGGCGGGAAGGTCTTCAGACGGCACACCGGCTGCAATCACCAGCGTCGGTACCGGCAGCGCCGCAAGGCTTTCGTCCGTCATCCCGCGTGACAGGCCCAGGTCCAGTGAAACGATGGCGCTGACGCGTTTATCGCTCAAGTCCGCGGCCAGTCGGGCCTTCGATGCCGGCGTGCTGGCAGGGTTTATTTTTTCGTAGACCGCGCAAGGAACCAATGTCGGATGAGCGCCGCATTCCTGAGTGAAAAGGTCCGGGTCGAAACGTGCACCCGCGATTTCCAGAGCAGTCCAGCCACCGAGTGAATGGCCCACTACGGAAATTCGGCGCTGCGCGACCACGCCAAATTTATCCGGCTGTGCGGTGACCGCATCGATGGCCCGGCTCAGGTCAGCGGGGCGCAGCCACAGCCGCGCCGCTGCTTCAGGACTGCGGTCCTTACTGGTGGTGCCGGGGTGGTTGACCGCCGCAACGATGTAACCCTTATGAGCGAGTGCGCTGGCCAGCCACACCTGATTACCCCAATTGCCCCAGACACCGTGGGAGAGCACTACCAGCGGATGTTCGCCGGTGGCCGGAGGTGCGTCCTGAACAGCGAGGGCGCCGAAAAATACTGGGTTGTCGGAAATCAACTGCGGTGGCGAGGTCGTTGGACTGGGGTACCAGACGACCATTTCAAGCGTCCGGTCAGTGTGTGCATCTGCCAGCGTAGAAGCGCGGAAGCCGACGAGGTTTTCGTCAGCAAGCACGCTCGTACTGAGGCAGACGAGCAACAGGGCGCCGAGAACTTTCTTCATTATTTTTATCTTCCTTGATTGGACTGACTCATCAATGCCCGAGACCACCGTCAGGCGCATTTCCATCTCGAACGCGGGGATTCGAATGCCAGCGGAGTGTATAGGCAATCTCCACGGACAGAAAACGACGCAGTTGGACACATCGCGCATGGATTGCTGATCGTCGGCAATCTGTAACATTAGGTGTCATTGCGACACAGATAGTAGCCAGCCCAACGCGTTAATCAATGAGGCTGCACTGTGTTCCAACGTCTTCTGTGTTCGCTGTCTGTTTTAAGCCTGTCCATCGCGGCCGCTCAAGCCGCCGAAACGGTCGATCTCAATACCCCGCGGCTCAAGAGTATCGACAACTTCCGGGATGTCGCCGGGATTACCCAGGCCTACAACACGACCCACGACGGCACGATGCGTGGCGGGGTGTTCTATCGTTCGAATGCGCTGACTCCGTCTGCTGCGGATCTGGCCACGCTGAACAGCCTGGGCATCAAGGCCGTCTACGACCTGCGCACGCCCGGCGAGATCGCCGCCACACCTGACACCCCACTCACCGGGGCGACTTACACCAACATCGACATCATTGGCGCCACCACTTCCGGCTCGAACATCACGAACATCTCGTTTCGCAGCGCCGCCGATGCAATCGCCATGATGCAAGACACCAACCGCGCTTTCGTCAGCGATGCCGGCATGCGTGGCCAGCTCAGCCTCCTGTTCAATGAACTGGCCGGGGTCGATGGCGCCGCGCTGTTCCATTGCACGGCCGGCAAGGACCGTACGGGCTGGACCGCCGCCGTGTTGCAGAGCATCGCCGGGGTCGACAGCCCGACGATCATGAGCAATTACCTGGCGACCAACGACTACACCGCCGCGCGTATGACAGCGACGCTGGCGGCGATGCCGGCAAGCATGGCGGCGATTTATGCTCCATTGCTCGGCGTGGAGGCCAGTTACCTGCAAGCAGGATTGGACCAGGTGACCGCGCAGTACGGCAGCATGGACAACTACCTCAAGCAAGGCCTGGGACTGTCCCAGGAAACGCTCTACGTGCTGCGCGCCAAAATGGTCGAGTACAACAGTTTGCCCGGTCAGGCAGGTCTGATGGGTAATGCCGCTGGCGGCGCGCAACTGTTGCAGCAACTGCAGAACAGCAACCTGTCCGGCACTTACACCGCCTACAACTATTACCTGCAGTCGGCCATCGATGCCGGCACGCTCGGGGGTGTCGAGTCCACGGTGGGCGGTCAGGTGCATGCGGACGCCGCGAGCTACCTGCTGCGCCAGGGCGCGATGATCGACAACGCCGCTGCGCCCTTCACCCGTGGCGTCGACCTCAAGGCCGGGCAGTATCGATTATGGAGCACCGCGCTGGCGGGCTATCTCGGCACGGACGGCTCGTCCCAGGCTGCCAGTAGCAACGAGCACAGCCAAGGCATGATGGTCGGCCTGACCCAACGCTTCTCTGACCAACTCAGTGCCCATGCCGGCTTCGGCTACAGCCGGGGCAATGTCGCAGGGGCTGGCGGCGAGGCGGACACCGACCTGACGTTTGTTTCCCTGGGTGCCCGTTTCGCGCCAGACGGCCTGGAGCGCGGCGTGTTTGTCGACGCTGATGCCAGCGGCGGCTGGCTGGACTACGACAGCAAGCGCGACCTCGGTGGCGGTCTTGGCACGGCCAAAGGCGACAGCCATGGCAGCCTCGTCGGCGCAACGCTGGCGCTGGGTTATCGTCTGCCGGTGAGCCGCATGACGCTCGAACCGAGCCTCGGCGTACGCGTCAGTCACGTTGATCTCTCAGGTTTCAAGGAGAAGGGCAGCGAGTTGGCGCTTGAGGTCGATGGCATTCGGGAAACCCGTCGCAGTGTCGTTGCCAACCTCAATGCATCCTTTGCGCCGACGGGGTTGGGAGCCTGGCAGTTAGTGCCGGGTGTTCAGGTGGGCTACGAACATGTGATCGGCGATCACCAGGTCAACAGCGAAGGGCATCTGTTGGGGCTGGACATTGAGCAGCGCGCAGCCTTCGACAACCGGGACCAGTTCACCGGTGGCGTCAACCTGATGGCCAACCTTGGCGCTATCAGCCTGGGTGCTGAAATCGGCGCCAGCGGGGGCGGTGACAGCCACGGTTTCAGTGGCGGTCTCAAGGCCAGTTATCTGTTCTGACGGCACGCCCGAGACTCAGGCCGCTTTCGCAGCGTTGGCCTGGGCCTCGGGCAGAACAATCAAAACATCGTTGAAACCGGATACCGCGGGCTCTTTTTCAGATCCGCGGGGCTGACGCCATAAGCGTTCTGGAAATACTGGCAAAAGCGACCGACATTGCTGAATCCTAATTGCAACGCCACGTCCGTTACCGACAGCGACGCGTCCTGACTCAGCAACGCGTGAGCGCGCTCCAGGCGCACCTGACGCTGGTAGGCGATGATCGAGGTGCCGACGAAGTGCCGAAAACCTTGCTGCAGCGCCCGCAGGCTGACGTTCGCCAGTCGGGCCAGTTCCGTGCCGCTGACCAGGTTCTGTGGATGGTCCTGAATGTACTCGACGGCCAGCCTCACATGCCGCGGTGCAATCAGCGGGGCAGGGCTTCGCAGGGCCTGAGTGAAGTTGTGTGGCCACGCTTCCAGCACAGCATCAATCAGCATTTCCCGCAGACGTGAAGGCATCAACGAACCCGCGTTGATCAGCAGGTCGAACCCGGTGCCCGTGGCAAGCTCCACCAACGCCCTGATGCCCTGGAAGTTCGACACATTCAGGTCCACCACCGGCTCGAAGCAGACTTTCTCCAGAATCGGCTTGCCGAGCAGCGTCGACAGTCGCTCGATGATGTGCGCACGTCTGATCGAAATCCCATGCTGTGCATGATTGTCGAGAAAGCGCACCGAACGGATATCGGCCTTGTCGATGGCCAGACCCACATGGGCAAAACCGACCGATTCGGTGACGTGATTGAAGACGATCTTGCCTGCGGTGGGGATCACGAAAGTGATCTCGTCCTGCGGCTCGGGAAAGGTGACCGTGAAGTCCCCACGGTAGTGCATGCGGCGAAAGCTGACGCCTTCGTGCCTGCCGTAGACCCCGCCAATGATGATGTTGCCCGGCGGAGGCGGCGTATCGGCATAGCGGTTGCCAAACAGGCTCGAAAACAAGGCGCCAAAGTCATCGCTGCGCATGCCGTCGGATCTGAGGATGATTTGCTTGCGGGTTGTGTTTGAGTGCACCTTGAGCATTACCTTGAAGGGAAACCGGTGGCGATGGGGCGCTGTCGATCAACGCCGGAATATCGGCGGGCAGGAAGCGCGCGGGGACGATAGCAGCGGTGGATGACAGGTTTGTGACGCTTCAGGTCTCTGCGCTTTTTCAGGGGATCACTGCTGATTGCCACTTAAGCAAACAAAACTATTGAAAAAAACCGTTATAAGCCTTAAACGGAATGCGTGCCGGCACATTGCTTGCTATCCATAAGCGGTATCGCCATTTTCTGGCTCAGGGAGCGTTGATGAGTTTTAGTCCATTGCAAGACGCTCCTCGGCAATCGAGCGCGTACGACGTTGACGCATCTCAGCGGAAAAGGAATTCGGATACGGTCGGTATGGCCCTGGCGAGTGGACATGACACGGTCCAGCGATTGCTCGACTCGGCGCGCAATAGCCTCCACACCGGCGCCTGGGTGGTGTACCGCGCCGGTGAGCAACTGCATTTGATCGGGCAGGGTGATCCGCAGGTGCCGTGGCCGGCAATCGTCGCGAATGACGAGTTTGAGGCTTTTTGTCAGACCCGGCGCTTGCACCGCTGGCCGACCGGTAAAGGCGAAACGGTGCTCGGCTGGTTGCTTGCACCCCTCGACGATGCGGCAGACCCCGCGCTCGCCGAGTTCGCCCAGCGGCTTGGCATCGAAGTCCAGACCAACGCCCTCGCACGCGCGCAGATCACTCAGCGCGTCCTTTATGAAATCACTTACCTGGCCAGCTCGACCCGCGATCGATCGGTGTTCCTGGTGGGCGTTCACCGCCTTCTGGCCAGCCTGATCGATGCCGAGAACTTCTATCTCGCGCTGTACGACCCGCACTCTGGAAAGATCGACTATCCCTATTACGTCGACATCATCGACGTGGATGCCGTGGAGGCCGAACACTACGAATACCTGGACGTTTCGCACTTGTCGTTGACGGGCCAGGTGCTGACGACTGGCCAGCCGTTGCTGATCGATGCTGCGGGCATTCTCGCGGCGCAGACCGAAGGCCGCTTCTACTGCGTGGGTGATCGTCCCGAGTTCTGGATGGGTGCACCGCTGAAAAATGCCTCCGATGAAGTGTTCGGCATGCTTGCCATGCAGGTCTACGACGTGTCCCGTACCTACAGTGCCGAAGACCGCGCGCTGTTCCTGGTGGTGGCCCGGCACGTGGCCATGGCGCTGGACCGGATTCTGCACCGGGAGGACCTGGAAGCGACGGTCATGCGCCGCACCCTGGAGCTGTCGGCGCTGAACGATGAACTGCGCCAGGAAGTGGCCGAGCGCGAGCGCGCCGAGCATCTGCAGAGCGCGCTGTTTCAGATTGCCGAACTGTCGAGCCGGCCCGGCGACATGACCGAGTTGTTCCAGACCTTGCATGGCATCGTCGGTGATCTGCTGTTCGCCCAGAACTTCTACATTGCGCTGTTCGACGACGCGACGACTGAAGTGACCTTCCCGTACTACGTCGATGAGCGGCAAACCACCTGCCCGGTTGCACGCCGGGGGCGTCGGGGCCTGACCGAGTACGTCATTCGGCAGCGCCACCCCTGCCTGATTGACTCCAACGAGGCTGAGCGCCTGTCGCTCAGCGGTGAAGCAGATCTGGCCGATGAGTACGTCCGCTCCTATTCCTGGCTGGGCATTCCCTTGTTCGACGGCGACGTGGTGCGGGGCGTGCTCGCGGTGCAAAGCTATACCTCGCAGGTGCGCTATACCCTGCGTGATCAGGAACTGCTGACGTTCGTGTCGCGACACATCGATACCGCGTTGTCGCGTCGTACGGCCGCCGAAGCGATCCACGCCGCCAACCTCAAGCTCGAAGCCCGCGTGCAGAACCGAACCCGCGAGCTCGACCACGCCAATGCCAAGCTGCAACACGAAAACTCTCACGACGCGTTGACCGGACTGCCGAATCGTACCTGCCTGCAACAGCGACTCAGCCTCGCCTGGTCAAGGTTTGGCAGCGAAGGGGGGCACCTGGCGGTGATGTTCATCGACCTCGACCGTTTCAAGTTGGTTAACGACAGCCTCGGCCATCATTTTGGCGACCTGCTGCTGATGCAGGCGGCCCATCGTTTGCGCGGTTGCTTGCGCGAGACCGACCTGCTGGCGCGTCTGGGCGGCGATGAATTCTCGGTGCTCGCGCCGGAGGCTCCGTTGGACGTGGTGATCGAAATCGCCGAACGCATTCTGGTGGCGTTTGACCTGCCGTTCTTCATCAATGGCCATGAAGTTTTTTCGTCGTGCAGCATCGGTATTGTCAGCGCCGACAGCCAGTTCCATCACGAGCCGGCCGATTTGCTGCGCGATGCCGATGCGGCGATGTACCGGGTCAAGAGTGCCGGGCGCGACAGCTATGCCGTGTTCAATCAGGAAGTGCGCCGTGAAGTCTCGGACCAGGTCGAGCGGGAAGGGGCCTTGCGCAATGCGCTCAAACGCACGGACGAATTGCTGCCGTATTTCCAGCCGATTGTCAGTGTCGAAACCGGCGAATTGTTGGCCCTTGAAGCGCTGATTCGCTGGCATCAGCCAGGGGGCAGGGTGATCGCGCCGGGCGACTTCCTTCCGGATGTCGAGGGCCTGCGCCTGATTGGTCGACTGGACCTGTACATGCTCAACAGCATTGCAGCGATACTCGCCCAGCCCGAGCACGCCAACTGGCCGGCGGTGCACGTCAATTGCTCGAGTTACAGCATGACCCGCCCGGATTTTGCCAGTGATGTCCTGGCACTGTTGGCCAGGCACCAAGTTGAACCTTCGCGCATCTGTCTGGAGTTGACCGAAGGCGCACTGGTTGCGGAACCGACCATCGCCCGCCTGACCATGCAGCAATTGGCCGACAACGGCATGTCGGTGGTGCTCGATGACTTCGGTGCAGGGTTTTCATCCCTGAGCTATGTGCATCAATACCGTTTCAGCGGCTTGAAAATCGACAAGTCGTTCATCCTCGAACTGACCACCAGTGCCCGCAGTCGCGCGATCGTCCGGGCGATTGTGCGCATGGCCGAATCGCTGGACCTTAGCGTGGTGGCCGAAGGCGTCGAGGATCAAGCGACCCTGGACCTGCTACGGGAAATGGGCGCCACGCAAGCCCAGGGTTATTACTTCGCCAAGCCGATGGGGTTGGATGAATTGTTAGTCATGTTGCCGGCGGCCCCTGTGTCTGTTTGACCTTGGTGGGGCTGCCGGGCAGACACGTATCAGGGTCTCTGGTCCAGATCGGCGGCCTGATGGCGCTCGGGCACCTGGCTCGCCTCATCGCCCCACGTCCGGTTGACCCGCTGGCCACGGATGACCGCCGGCCGATTGGCGATGTCCTCTGCCCAGCGCTGCACATGGGTGTATTGATGCGCGGATAGAAACTCGGCCGCCGAGTACACGTTGTCTCGCACCAACTGCCCGTACCAGGGCCACACGGCGATATCGGCGATGGTATAGCTGTCCCCGGCCAGGTAGGCGCTCTCGCCAAGACGGCGGTCGAGGACATCCAGTTGACGCTTCGCCTCCATCGTGAAGCGGTTGATCGGGTACTCAAGCTTTTCCGGCGCGTAAGCATAGAAATGCCCGAACCCGCCGCCCAGGTAGGGCGCCGCGCCCATCTGCCAGAACAGCCAGTTCAGGGTTTCGGTGTGACCTGCGGGGTCCTTGGGCAGGAACGCGTCGAATTTTTCCGCGAGGTAAAGCAGGATCGAACCTGATTCGAAGACGCGAATGGGCGGCTCTGCGCTGCGGTCCAGCAGCGCCGGGATCTTCGAATTCGGGTTGATTTCGACAAAGCCGCTGGAGAACTGGTCGCCTTCGTTGATGCGGATCAGCCAGGCATCGTACTCGGCACCGGTGTGCCCGAGCGCCAGCAACTCCTCAAGCAGGATCGTGACCTTCACGCCATTGGGGGTGGCCAGTGAATACAACTGCAACGGGTGCTTGCCGATCGGCAGCGTTTTGTCATGGGTCGGCCCTGCGGTCGGCCGGTTGATGCTGGCGAACTGGCCTCCGGAAGGGGCATCGTTTTTCCAGACCTTGGGAGGAACGTAGGACGCTTTACTCACGAGATGGACCTCATAGTTTGCTGGCTGTAATTGCGTGGATCGCGGACCCAAAGCCACTCAGGTTGAATTCACGCGTCGTGCATTGTCGACGGGCTACGCCCGGTGCCGTCATACCATAGCGTTTTGAAGCGCCTCGCGCTGGCTCGTCACTTCTTGTCCCAGCTGCTGAGCCACTTGCAGCAGCGCTTTGGCCGAGCCGGCGGTTTCACTGTCCAGAAGCAGTTGCGAGGTCATCACTTGAGCGCCGCAGTAATCGAAGATCCCATGATCAATCTGTACTTTCATGGCCTCTGCGTACCCGTGACGCGCGTAAGTCGACACATTGGCACCACCGACACCGACCAGGTGAATACGCAAGTGCTGCAACTGCTTGATGAGTGCACCGCCTTGCAGGTTGAAGTCGAATGCCCAGCCGTTTGAGAACACCCGGTCTATCCAGCCCTTCATCAGGGCGGGCATGGACCACCAATAGACCGGGTATACCAATACCAACGCCTGGGCGCGGTCGATTCTGGCTTGCTCCCACCGCACATCGTCAGGGGCTTGTGCGCGGTGGCGATGGACCGTCAGGTCGGCGGCGGTGAAGCGGGGGTCAAAGCCTTCCTGCGCGAGGTCGGCAATTTCGACGGTGTGCTGTCCGTCACTCAACACGATGCCTTCGGCGATTGTCGAAGCGATGGTGTGCGTCAGCGATGCAGGTTCCGGGTGAGCGACAACGATTAGGGTGTGCATGTCGATTGCTCCTGATTGAACGTCAAGGATGACGGCTATATACTTTTCGTAAGTTACGCTTTTTAAGTTACTAATGGTACATAGCGATGTCAATCAGGAAACAGCAGACCCTGGATGGAGCACCTAACCCGCGCCGTCGACTGACCCGAGAAGATCGGTTGCGTCAGTTGCTGGACGTGGCCTGGCAACTGGTTCGCGATGAAGGCACTGACGCGCTCACACTCGGCAGGCTCGCGGAAGAGGCCGGGGTAACCAAGCCGGTGGTCTACGACCATTTCGTCACCCGTGCAGGATTGCTCGCCGCGCTGTACAAGGACTTCGATCAACGCCAGACCGCCATCATGGATGCGGCCATTCTGGCGAGCGAGCCGACGCTGCTGAGCCGGGCGACGGTCATCGCTGCGTCGTTCGTCGACTGCGTGCTGCTTCAGGGCGGGGAGATCCCCGGTGTGATCGCCGCGTTGGCCAGCACCCCGGAACTGGAAAAAACCAAGCGCGACTATGAAGCGATTTTCCTGAACAAATGCCGTGAGTGGCTCATGCCATTCGTGGGCTCGGGTGAACTGAAACCGGCAGGCTTGCGAGCAATGCTGGGCGCTGCCGAAGCACTTTCAGAGGCCGCCGCCAAGGGTGAGGTGACGGCCGAACAGGCCAAGGAAGAGTTGTTGGAGGTGATCGTTGCGATGGTGACCAGGAGCGCGCGCACGGAAGTTGTTTAACCGGAACTGATGGACACTTGTGACGCAGATAGAGGAATAAGTTGTTTGTTTTTATTCCGAAAAAAAGTGGCTTTAAAAAGACTATTGATGCTTTGAATATCAGCGGTTTTTTGACGTCGTAATTGCGTCAATAGTGCATTGGTCATTACACGAAAAAACCGCCTTGCTCTTTTAAAGAGTGATGCTACGGTGATATTGGCCCGGCGGTTCGTTATGCATCATTTTATTGTCCAGGTCTTGCTTCAGGCCCTTCTGTGCAACGGTGAAGGGGGCTGCAGCCATTCAGGGAACGGCTGATGCCTGTTGCAACTCCGTGCAATTAATTTTCGCAGATTCTTCACAGCGCGGACCTTCCGCGTGTTGCCGCTGCACCTCTTCATGTGGGGCGTTTTTATACTTTTAGAGTGCCGTAGGTATAGGGCTGTCCAACCTGGAAAGTTGTCTTGTTCCACCACGTCAGACTGAAAAGGTTTATGCCATGAGCGCTCTTCCCCAGGCCACAGCCGACAAGCTGGACAGTGTTCAAATGCTGCGCGCTATCGCGGCCCTCGCGGTGGTTTTTTTTCATATTCCATTGTTTCGCAATGGTGACTGGGGCGTTGATATTTTCTTTGTGATCAGCGGCTTCATCATGGCCATGGTCACCGCTCAATCAGGTAGCCACTTCTTTACCAAACGAGTGATCCGGGTTGTTCCGCTGTACTGGCTCGGCACCCTGGGTGTGTTCTGCGTGGCCCTGTTGATGCCGAGCCTGCTGGATAACACCACGGCGGATGTGCCTGGCCTGCTCAAATCGCTGTTTTTCATTCCGTACCAAAAGGGTGAGTACGTGCAGCCCTTGCTGTACCTGGGTTGGACCCTGAACTTCGAGATGTTCTTCTATGCCCTGTTCGCCATTTCAATGGCTATCAGTCACCGTCACCGCCTGCTGATTTGCTCGAGCCTGCTGCTGACGCTCGTGGTGTTGGGCCACCTGGTGACGTTCGACGCGCTGCTGGCCAGGTTTTACACCCAGCAGATTCTCCTGGAATTCGTCCTGGGCATGGGCTGCTACGCCGTTTACGCACGCACCGCGGCGTGGCGCGCTGCCGGCCCCGGCAATGGCGCGCGCACAGCCTTGATTGTGATCGGGCTCGCGGCATTGGTTTACATGCCGCTTTCCGTGAGCCTGGCCCAGTCCCTGGGACGCGGGCTGGCCTGGGGTATCCCGGCATCGGTGATTTTCCTGGCACTGGTGCACGGGTTATCGGGTGTCCGCCTGCCCGCGGTGCTGGTGTTGATCGGCGATGCCAGTTACTCCCTCTACCTGTTCCACCCTTATGTGTTGAAGGTCTTCAACAAGGTGTTCCATGTGTTCGACACACCGGGGCTACTCGCTTACGTCATGACCCCTGTGAGCATTGCACTGTGCTGCGTCGTAGCCATCTGTATTTACCGCTGGGTGGAATTGCCGATGACCCATTGGCTGCGAGGCATTTTCATCAACCGGAAAAAGGTGGTCACCCAGCCGCAAATCCTGCCCGTCAGTAGCGGCGAGTAAGTCTGCTGTACACCTGTTGTGAGGGAGTTTGTAGATTCCCTCACAACAGGCCGAACGCTACCTGGCGCCTCACGCTTTCTTCTTGCAAGTCATCTCTTTGGCGCCATACCCCCAAGTCACCCGAGCTTCCCCCTGATGCTCCCAGAAACTTTCGTTCTGACCGGTGTAGTGCACGCCGCTGCCCGATTGCACCGCGACCATCAATGAGCGCTGGCCTTTGTAGCTGGCAACAAGCGAAGAGGGGTCGGTCTGGTAGAAGGTGGCGCTGATCGTGCCGTTATCGCCGCAGTCGAATGTGATCGGACCTTTGCTGGTAACCAATCCGTAACCGGTTTGTATTTCGACGATGCGCTGGCTGTAGCTGTCGCGAACGCAGGCCTGTTTATCGTCGGACTTCCAGCACTCGTCACGCCCCTTGATCCACCCGCGCTGCTCGGCCTTGAGTGTCCTGGCGCCATTGCCAGCCTTTTTCAGCGCGGCGTCATAGGCCGCTGCCAGCTTTCGGTCCTGCGCTGCCAGGTCGGGGTTTTTGCAGATCAGGTCTTCCACCGAGCTGGCCATTTTCTCGCTGCACTTGAACGAAGGTCCTTCTTGAGCCGTAGCAAGTGATGCCACCAGCAACGCCGATACACCCGAGCCGACCAGCAAAACGCGATTCAAAAAACTCATAAACAACAACTCCTGAATTGACCCCGAGACGAGACCGTCGGAAATCATAGCAAGGGTTCGCGCAATTCCCTCCGCCGGTGACCTCATCCCCACGCGTTCAATGTCGAACTTAACCGTTCTACTTCAGTGCATGCCCAGCGCAAAAAAGAGCGACCGGAAAAAAGGCCGGTTCAAGCCCCAGGACTTCCTTCATCCTGACGTCATCAAAACCCATCACGACGACACCGCCCAGACCCGCTGCGGTCACTGCCAAATACATATTCTGGGCAACGGCTCCAGCCTCGAAATCAATGTACCGGGCACCCCTCAGACCATCGGCTTGTTGATCCGCGAAACGATCTATCGCGAGCGCTCGTTCAGCGACGATAGCAATGACGACGGGAGCGTCCTCCAACCATTTTTCATCGCCCAAGGCCGCTGAATTCAGCACTCCATTTTCGATCAGCTCAGCACTGCGTGAAAGCGTTCCCGCCCGAGAGTCGTAGGTGTAAATCCCGGGTGCAAGCCCTGCCACCTGGCGCACCACCACTTTCAACACCAGTGGATACAGCGCGTGTGCCGAGGGTGCGGTGCGCCCTCCGTCCCTGGAAGTGCACCCTTGTCCAGCGTGGAGAAGTGTCTCCAGAACGGCCAGGCTCAAAGGCTCTGCACTGAAGGATCGGACACTTCGCCTGGTGGACAGCAAGTTGTTGAGCAGCGCTGTGGTTTGGGTATCCATCGGCTTCATCCCTGTGAGTGTGTGCTGACAGTAGCAGGCGCACGGACGCCAGTCAGGGCAGGGGTGGTGCATTAGGTCGTTCGTGGTTGGGGCTGGCAGCAAAATGCCCAGCAAGTAGATGACGTCACAGATGTCGAGAGGATCGAATACACATCGATCGGCACCTCTATTTGATATATAAAATGTACCAAAGCAAATTAAATAAGACGTTAGAGGTTTTAATGATAGAGACGCGCCTGCTACAGCAGTTCATTGCCGTTGCCGAAGAACTGCACTTCAATCGGGCTGCGGTGCGTCTGCATATGGCTCAGCCGCCCCTGAGTCAAGCCATTCGCCGGCTGGAGAGCGAGATCGGTTCCCCGCTGTTCGAGCGCACAAACCGCAGCGTGTTGTTGACCCCTGCCGGCACATCATTTCTAGAGACTGCCCGGTGCATTCTTCAGTCTCTCGATGAGGGCGTGACGCGAACCCGTCGTGTTGCCGAAGGAGTCGAGGGCCACCTCACGATGACATTCATCAACATTGTGTCCTATGCCCCGTTGCTGCGGGCGCTACGCAGCTTCCGGCTCGCGTCCCCGGAGGTCGCGTTTACCATGAAGGAGGCCACGACCCACGAGCAGGTGGAGGCGCTGGAGAGCGGCGCTGCTGATATTGGCTTCATGCGCACACCGGGGACGACCACGCCCCATTTACACTTCGAGACTGTCCTGCGCGAGCCGATAGTCGTCGCGCTACCTGCTGGACATCGGCTTGAGGACCACGCGTCCATCGAGGTGGCGTTACTCAAGGACGAGGCTTTTGTGGCGTCGCCCCGACCGCTGGGGCAAGGCTTTCACGATCAAATTATCCGCCTTTGCCAAGCCGCAGGGTTCCTGCCGAACATTGTTCAACAAGCACGGCAGTTGCAAACCTTGATCGCGTTAGTTGCCAGTGGGTTCGGCATTGCCCTGATACCCGCATCGTTGGCGACGGGAATGCAGGAAGACGTCGTCTTCCGCCCCATCATCGTGGATGCGCCCGAAGATCTGCTGCATCTGGACCTGCTGATGGCGTGGAACGCGAATCAGGATTCGCCGATCCGGGACCGGCTGATCGAGGCAGTCCGAGGCACTCTTGCGCCACTGACCCATTGAGACGTTCAGCGTCTTGTTTCGCGATTTAAACGGTATTTTACGGACATAAGCGTTGGCACTACTGTTTGGCAGCACCCGATCCGAGGGTGAGGACACGGGCGTTCCCACCCCCGTGACTCACGACAAAGCACTGCATTGGACTCGTGAATAAGGCCTGCCAATACCATGGCAATACCTGTTCTTTGCGCAGTTGTCTCGAGGTCGCTTCACTACTGCCGAACCAGGGACAGCCATGCCTGCCGCCATTTATGTTTTTTCATTATGTACATTTGCATTCGGTCTTTCCGAGTTTGTCGTCGCAGGTCTGGTTTCCGCCATCGCGACCGACCTTGACTCAAAAATTGCTGCAGTGGGCACCGCTATTGCCGCTTATGCCCTTGGCGCAGCCATTGGCGCACCGTTCATTACAGCGCTCGTTTCGCATTGGAGGGACAAGCACATTCTGATGCTTGCCATGGCGGTCCTCGCTGTCGGCAGCGTGCTGATGAGCCTTTCGCCGAATCTATCCATGCTGCTGGTGATCCGGTTTCTGGTGGGGCTGGGCCATGGTGTTTTCATGGCGGTGGCATCGGACGCCGCCACCAAGCTGGTTGATCAGAAGCGTTCCGGACGGGCGCTATCCGTGGTGTGGGTAGGGTTGACACTCGCGCTCGCATTCGGCGTCCCGATTGGAACGTTTCTGGGCAGCATCTGGTCATGGCGGGGCATTTTCATGTCTATCGGAGGACTCAGCCTGTTGAGCATGCTCGGATTACACCTCTTCATGACCAGCAGCACAGAGAGTTCGCACGGCGGGCAAGCGAGCGCATGGAAAGGGATCAAGGCCATCACCCATCCGCAATTGCTCATCACCGCCGGCATCGGTGTACTCGTGAGCATTGCGACCTTTTCATTCTTCACCTTCGTCTCTCCCTACTTGCTTCAGATCACCGAGGTGGACGTGCAGCAGTTGAGTCTGGGGATGCTGCTGTTCGGCCTGTGCTCCATCGTTGGGAATCTGCTTGGCGGCTATCTGGTGGACAAAATGGACGCGAACCGCAGCACCGTGATGGCATTGGCGGGCCTGGCCATAAACTTGATCGGACTTTACTGGTTCAGTGACTCTGCGCTCATGATGACGCTCCTGGTCGGCACATTGGGGGTCTTTTTCTTTTCCATCGTGACCCTGTTGACACTGCGTCTGCTGAAACAGGCTCAGTGCTATATCCCGGAGTCAACCGCCGTAGCCGCCGGATTGAATATCGCGTCCTTTAACCTGGGCACAGCACTGGGTGGAGTACTCGGCAGCATCACCATTGCGTTCGGCAGTTTGTCGGACATCCCGCTAGTCGGGGCATTGGCTGCTGCGTTGGCAGCCTCTGTGCTTTTCCTGCAAACCAGGCACTCCAGCACGCAGAGTGCATCAGTTAGCTAAGGTACTCAGCCAGGTGAGCGATTTTCGGCATTCCGGGTCACCTCCGATAGGCAGGAAAAAAAGTTGAGTGAGGACTCTGCTTTCTTTATGCCTGGCGTCATTGTGGCTGCCAGTGATTGTCCGGCTCTTCAGCGGGCTGATATCGTTACTGGCACTACTACAAATGGGCCGTAATCGTCCCACAGTGTGAAAATCGGAGAATGAAATGAAAGGAAGCTGTGCGTGTGGGGCTGTTGGCTATGAAGTCGACAGCATTGATATGCCCATCAGCCATTGTCATTGCAACACCTGCCGCAAGACCCATGCGGCTGCTTATGTCACCACGGCCGGCGTGCTGAGAGAGCATTTCAGATGGACTCAAGGCCTGGACGCGTTGAGGGCTTTCGAGTCATCTCCCGGGAAGATTCGGCACTTCTGCGGCCACTGCGGATCGCACCTTGCGGCTGAACGTAACGGCGCTGCCGCAATGATTGTGCGCGTAGCAACGTTAGACGATGAGCCTGGCGCCAGGCCCGAGTATCACATCTGGACGGAGCAGGACGTCGCGTGGCTGGAGGGGGAAGGTCTGCCAAAACACCGGCAATGGCAGCCTGATCGATAAGCCATCGGACGCTTGTTCAACGGCCCGCTCAAACCTGTCCGGAAACAACCACTCGACTCGCGGATCCGCTATTGCCGACTTCCTGTTCAAGCCATTCAAGAAACTCGCAAAACCCGCTAGAACGCTTCACCCGCTTTGGATAGACCAGCGTGTAGCGTCCGCCCGTCACGATGCTGCCGGCATGCACGCGTATCAGTTGCCCGGTGAGCAACTCATCGCGTGTCAGCACCGCGTCGACCAGCGCGATGCCCTGGCCACATTTCACCGCGACGATTGCAGACTCCAGCGTGTCGAAGGTCAGGTGAGCGTTATCGGGGCCGGTTGAATCGGGGTAGTACTCGTCCCAGCGACGCCAGTCCAGGCGATCCATGCTCGCGTCCACAAGACGCGCGGTCTTGAGCACCTCTTCCGGTGTCGAACCGGCGAGCAGTGCCGGCGAGCACACCGGGATCAATGCTTCCTCCCACAACTCCAGCGCTTCGAAGTCGGGCCAGGTGGCGGTGCCGTACGCGATCATTGCGTCGATGGATTCAAACGCAAAATCGGGGAAGCGGTGATACACCGTGTCGACACTGACGGTCACTTGCGGATGCTCGCGATAAAACGCGGTCAACCGCGGAATCAACCAGCGTGCCGCCATGGTCGGGTGCGCGCGCAGGCTGACGCTTCGTCCCACTGTGGCGAGCATCTGCGAAGCATCCGACAGCAGGCCGATGACTTGTTCCGCCACCGGAACCAGCGATTGACCTTCAGGGGTGAGCACGATTTTGCGTGTATGTCGCTCGAACAGACGACTGTCCAGACGCGCCTCCAACTGCGCAACCTGCCGGCTCACCGCGCTCTGGCTCAGGTTGAGCTGTTCGCCTGCCTTGCCGAAATTGCCGGTTTTCGCGACGGTCAGGAAGGCCTGCAAAAGCTCGATGGATGGCAGTTGGCGGCTCATGTTTCTATGCGCTCCTCGCATGGGATTAATGCAGATACATCACTGTTATTTCGGCGGGACGGGGCACATTCTTAGCCGAAACCACGACGCTGCGCTACGCGTCATTCTCCACCGGACGGTTGCCCTTATGAACACTCCAGCAGCGGCATTCAATACCGTGTCAGCGACCCAGGACGACCGCCTGCCTCGTGAAGTCGACGTGGCGATCATCGGCGGCGGCCTGATGGGGTGTGCCTGCGCGTACTACCTTAGCAAGGCGGGCGCCAAGGTGCTGTTGATCGATAAAAGCATTCTCGCGGGCCAGCAATCGTCACGCGCCTGGGGCTTCGTTCGCCAGCAATCGCGGGACGAAGCCGAGGTGCCGCTGATGCAGGCCAGCATCGAGATCTGGCGCTCGCTGGAGCGCGAACTGCAGACCGACCTGGGCTGGCGCAACGACGGCTGCCTGTTCGTCGCGGGCAATGAAGCCGAACGGGACGGATACGAATCGTGGCTGAGTGTCGCGCGCAGCTTTTCGGTCGACACCGTGATGCTGTCGTCGCGCGAAGTGGAAAAGAAATTGCCAGGCTACGCCGTGCCGCAACTCGGTGGATTGTTCACCGCCAGCGACGGCCAGGCCGAGCCCACGCTGGTGGCCCGGGCCTTTGCAATGCGCGCCCGTGAACTGGGTGCGCACATCGTCGAACAGTGCGGTGCCAAAGGTATCGACGTCGCCGCCGGCCAGGTCGTGGGCGTGGAAACCGAGCGCGGTTATGTGAAGGCGAAAACCGTGGTGTGCGCTGCGGGCGTCACGACGTTCCGTCTGCTGAAGATGCTCGGCATCTCCCTGCCACAGCAGCTGGTCCGGGGAACAGTGGCGCGGACCACGTCCGGGCCGACGCTGAGCGGCATTTCCACCATTGCCAACGGCGTGGGTTTTCGGCAACGGCTGGACGGCAGCTTCAACATCGCCGACGACGCCCACGTCGACGTCGACATGACGCTGGGTCATCTGCGTGCACTGCAGTGGTATGCGCCGTCGCTGTGGGCGCATCGCAAGTCGTTCCGCTTCAATCTCAATGGCGCGTGCCTGACCGATCTGAGCCAACGCATGCCGTGGTCGCAAGCGTCGCGGCTGGGGGCGGGCATTCACGAGCGCAACCCGGTGATCCCGCCGAACGACAAAGGCCTGGTCACGGCGATGCGTGCGCTCAAGGCGGCGTTCCCGGGGCAGGTGGGCACACAGATCGTCGACCGATGGGCCGGGGGTATCGATGTCTTGCCCGACGGCATCCCAGTGATCGATGCCAACACGACACCACGAGGTCTGGCGGTCGCCACCGGATTCTGCGGTCACGGTTTTGCCATGGGCCCCATCGTCGGTAAAACCCTGGCCGACTGGATTCACTCGGGCGAGCCGGGGCTGGACATGCGTCAGCTGCGTCTGTCGCGCTTCGCCGAGGGCGACGTCAAGCCGCCGTCTTCGCTGTTCTAGTCGATACCCAATTGCCAGCGCCCATGCGGCAACGCTCACGCGCCTACCTCCCGGGGGATACACGGTGAAACGACCTCTCAAAGATACCTATTACGATCCCGCGTCGGTGGCAGGCAAAGCGCCGCCCATCAGCGACGAGACCGATATTCTGATCGTCGGTGCAGGCCCTGCGGGGCTCGCTGCCGCATTGACCGCCGCCGGGCATGGTCTGCGCGTTACGCTGGTGGACGAAAACCCGGTCCCCCTCGACACCATGTGGGAGGAGGTGCCGCTGCATTTCGGTGGCCGCATGGGTGCTGCGGTGGCGAATCGCAACAGTGTGCTGCAATCGCTTCTCGACGCCCGCCCGGAGATCGCCGATGCCCTCGAAGCCGGCGTCGACGTGCGCCTCGGCACGGCAGTCTGGGGGCTGTTTCCTCAACAACGCACCACCGCCTGGATCGAGGGCGCAGTCGCCGGTCTCGCCGATGACAAAGACGCCAGCCTGCTGCGCTTCAAACAGGTGATCGTTGCCGCGGGCAGACGCGACATGGGCCTCGCTTTCGACGGCTGGGATCGCCCCGGTGTCATGGGTGTCAGTGCTGCGCATCGGCTTGCCACCGTTTACGAGGCGTTGGACTGTCAGCGCGCCGTACTCGTCGGCAGCGACACGCACGCACTGGCGACGGCCCACGCGCTGACCAGCAATGGCGTGCAGATCGTTGCAATCATTGAGCAGGCTGAACAGGTATTCGGCGATCAAGCGCTGCTCGGCCTGTTGGTGGAGCAGGGCGCACAGGTGTTGACCGGGCATGTGGTGCGCGAGGCGGCGGGGGATGCACTCGGCGTCAAGCGGATCACCGCTGTCGCGGTAGACGCGGTGGGGAACCCCGTTGGCGGAGCGTTGACTGATATCGACTGCGACACCGTGCTGCTGGCGGTGGCCGCCATTCCCGCTATCGAACTGATCGAATCCACGGGGTGCAGCACCTCCTTTCAGGCCGAGCGCGGCGGCCACGTCCCCGACACGGACTCGGCACAGCGCACATCGTTGCCGTTCTTCCTGGTGGCAGGCGATTGCGCCGGTGTCTGGGCCTCGAAAAGTCTCGACGACGAGATTGCCCGCCGCGAAGGCCGCATCGCGGCACACACGGCGCTGGCCGCGCTGGGTGTCGACATCGCTTTTAGCGACACCGCACCGCTGCCCGACGCTGTCGTTTGCGATATCGCCGCCAATCGCACGGCGTGGGTCCGGGCGTCTACCGTCCATGCGCAAAACCAGCCTTTCGTTTGCCAGTGCGAAGAGGTGACGGCCAGCGAAATTCTCGGTCAGCAACCGCCGCGCTATCTCGACTGGACACCCACCGATGCCGTATTGAAAAGCACGATGATCTCGTCGCTGCAGGACGGCTCACCCAACCCGGACGTGACAAAACGCCTGACACGCGCCTGCATGGGACCCTGCCAGGGCCGCCGGTGCCGCGAACAAGTGGCCACCTTGCTCGGCATTGGTGCCGGGGTGAACGCCGACGCCATTGACTTGGCCTCGTTTCGGCCGCCGGTCCGTCCGCTGTCGATGCGTCAGCTCGGCCAGATCGAGGAGACGCCACAGATGTTCAGTCGATGGGATGCCTGGTTCGACATGCCGTCCCAGTGGACGCCGTTCTGGCTGTGCACCGGTCAGCAGACCGTCGCCAAGCGCCCGCAAGACGGCGTTCGACTCAACCATCAAGCGCAGAACGAGGGCTGACACCATGCAGACAGTCAAGAAGCCCTCTACACGCGCGTCGGTCGTCATCGTCGGTGGCGGCGTGACGGGTTTGAGCGCTGCCTGGTGGCTCGCTCGCGATGGCGTTGATGTGCTGGTCCTCGACGCCGGCCTGATTGGCTGGGGCGCTTCGGGCCGTAATGGCGGCGGGTGTTCCCATCACCACAGCCCGCTTTTCAGGGAGGAACAACGGCTCTGGCCGATGATGGACGAACTGCTCGGTTATCCGACCGAGTATCGCCCTGACCGCATCAGCATCGACCTCACGGAACACCAGGTGTCGATCGATAAAAAAGTCGTGGACGAAGCCGCTTACTACAGGTTGCGTGTCGACCTGCTGGACGCGCAACAGGTTCGCGACCTCGTGCCGTTCGCCGGCGACAATGTGCTGGCGGGCTTCTACTACCATTTCGGCGGCCACGCCAACCCGCACCGCACCTTGCAGGCGTACGCCTGGGCCCTGAAAAATCTGGGCGGCCGGGTGCTCGAACACACGCAAGTAGTGTCGATTGAACGCCAGGGCGACCGCGTGACGGGTGTACGCACTGCAGATGGCCTGATCACCTGCGACCACCTGGTGATTGCCGCTGGTCCGCACACCGGTGAGCTGGCGGCGCAGCTTGGCGTCAACATTCCCCTCGTCACTGCACGCGCCGAGATGGTCGTGACCGAACCGCTGCCGTTGCTCGACATCGGCGGCGTGGATGGCAACGGTCTGTATGGCCGGCAAACCCTGCGCGGCAACCTTGCCTACGGCGGCGGTCCACACGAATGGGTCGACCTCGACGATGTGCGCGGCACCCGTGCGCATTCAACTCCGCTGCAATGCAACATCGCCAAACGCCTTGCCGACCTGTTCCCCAAGGTCGCTCACAAACGCGTGATTCGCAGTTGGGCAGGGTTCATTGAAAACACCCCGGACGGCCGTCCCGTGATTGATCGTCCCGCTGCGCTGGATAACGTCACGGTCGCGACGATGTCCGGTGTCGGGTTCGGACTGTCGCCGGCGAGCGGTCATGCCATACGCGATCTCGTCGTCGACGGGACGTGCAGCTTCACCGACCTGTCTACCTTCTCGCTCTCACGTTTTGCCGCCCTCGAGCCTGACTGGCAAGCCATCCAGGGATGGCTGCCGTTGCCCGCACACGGGGCGTAAAAAGTTTTCGAATCGATGCACGCAGTTGAACCGTTCTACTTGCACCCATCCTCCAGAAAGAAGGGCTCGATCATGAAACGAATAATGCGCAATCTGGCCTTGCTGGCCTCTATCGGCATGACGTTGTGTACCTTTGCGGCGCCCGCCAGTGCAACGGCGGAAGTCCTGCGTTTCGGTGTCGCTGCAGAACCCTATCCACCGTTTCTGGTGAAGACACCTACCGGGCAATTCACCGGCTTCGAGCCCGACCTGATCCGGGCGCTTTGCGAGCAGATGAAAGCCGAATGCGAGATCAAGGAAGTAGCCTGGGACGGGATTATTCCGGCGCTGCTTTCCAACAAGTTCGACGTGCTCTTCAACTCGATGGGGATCAGTCCGGAACGGCAGAAGGTCATCGCGTTCTCGCGTCCGTACTACGAGACCACAGGAATCTTCGTCGCCGCCAAGGACACCCAGCTGACGCTGACACCCGAAGGGCTGGCCGGCAAGTCCATCGGTGTACAGGGCTCGACCACCAACGCCGAGTTCATCCAGACCGCCTACGGTAAAGCATCCAACATCCGTATCTACACCACCCAGGACGACTGCAACGCCGACCTGCTGGCGGGGCGTATCGACGTCATGTTCCTCGACAAACTCGGCGACATCGCCTTTCTGGCTTCGGCAGACGGTGCCGGGTATGAGGAAAAAGGCACCGGCAGCGTGAAGATGGACCCGCTGCAATATGGTCTTGGCGTCGGGGCAGGCTTGCGCAAGGACGACACCGCACTCAAGGCGCGAATCGATGAAGCGCTCACGCAACTGCATGCGTCGGGCAAGTACACCAAAATCTCGGAAAAATACTTTCCGGTCGATCTCTGGCCACAGTGAAAAATGGACAGAGGACGGCCGTAAAACAGCAACGCCAACCCACCTCGTATCCACTGACAAGAGAGCTGATAAATGAGTGTTTTTACCCACGTGACAGTCGGCACCAATGATCTGGACAAAGCCCGCGGCTTCTACGACAACGTACTGGGCGAGCTTGGCCAGAAACGCATCGCCGACCTGGGGGACAACGGTTCCATCTGGGGCGAAAACGCACCGTCGTTCTTCGTGCTGAAACCGGCTAACGGCGCGCCGGCCAGCGTCGGCAATGGTGTCACTGTCAGCTTCGAGGCGGCGACACGTGCCGCCATCGACGCCTTCCACGCCGCCGCACTGGCGGCTGGCGGTACCTGTGAAGGCCTGCCAGGGCTGCGTGGCTGGGCACCGAATGCCTACGCTGCGTATGCCCGTGATCTGGACGGTAACAAATTGGCGGCCTATTGCTTCCAGCCTGCATAGACCGGGCAAGAGGCTAGCCCATATCGTCTGAACAACGACCGCTTCGCGTTCGAACGCAGCCTTCGGCAGCTGCTACACAGAGCCCGCGCCTTACGCTCCCTGTAGCAGCTGGCGAAGGCTGCGTTGGGGCGCGAAGCGGCCCTCGATTTTCAGCCGGACACCATAACGTCCGGACAACGACCGCTTCGGTCGAGCGCGACCCCGGAGCCAACGCAGCCTTCGGCAGCTGCTACACAAAACCCGCGCCTCCCGGCCACGCACCTCTGTTTATGATGAAAATCTGCCCGGCAATTTTTCAAAAACAGTCCAGCTCCATGCCTCTGTGCGACAAGCCTTATCCCTCCACGAAAATTACTTTCGCCTCGTTTGAATATCGCTCCTCGAAATGTTTTATGAGTTTCACGACCTGCTCGGCATGACCCTTCAGTCCTCTCAGTTTCCCGATATTCATCCTCATTCATCGGGCGCGTGAAAGTGCGGGTTGCTGTGCCGTGGGCCTCAATAAAAACAATACTCAGGAGCACCGTATGTTCAACCGAGCCGTTCCCGTCGCTCTTTTGCTGGCAACCAGTTCGATGTGCGCTCAGGCAGCCGACACCACCACTCACGGCTTTCTGGAAGACAGCAAAGCCACACTGTCGATGCGTACCCTGTACTTCAACAGCGACAATCGCGATGGCAGCGCAGCCCCGTCGAAAACCGAAGAAGCGGCACAGGGTTTTGTACTGCGCTATGAATCAGGGTTTACGCAAGGCGCAGTAGGGTTTGGGCTCGATGCACAGGCGCTGCTCGGGATTACGCTGGACAGTGGCGCTGGACGTCACGTCGGCAGCGGCATGATTCCGAGCGACGGCGACGGTGCGGCCGCCTCGTGGAGCAGTTTCGGGCCGACGGCGAAAATGCGTGTGGCGAAAACAGAATTTCGCTACGGCACGTTGCTACCCAAATTGCCGATTCTGCTGTCCAACGATGCCAGGGTGTTGCCGCAGTCGTTCACCGGTGCGCAGATCACCTCCAACGACATCGACGGGTTGACCCTGACCAGCGGAGTACTCGAGCACGCAGTCGGCCGCGCCTCGACAGATCGCACGGGCCTGTCGGTCGCCGGCAGCACGCGGGACAGCAACAAGTTCTACTACGCTGGAGGGGACTACAACGTCACCCGTGACCTCAAGGCGCAGTATTACTTTGCGCAGTTGGAGGACTTCTATGACCAGCATTTTCTGGGCCTGACTCACGTTCTGCCCATCGACAGCAAAAGCGCACTCACTACTGACCTGCGCTATTTCCGCACCACCTCAAGCGGCGCGAACAGTTCGGCGGCAGGCCGCGCGCAGGGCTATCGCGTATCGGGTTACACCGACGATGACAACGGCGAAATCGATAACAGCACCTGGGCTGCAATGGTCACCTACACGAACGGCGGCCACGCGGTGACGGTGGGGCATCAGCAGGTGAGTGACGGCAGTAATTTTGTCCAGCCCAACCAGGGCAGCCTGACGGACAAAGGGGCGGGCGGCGGCAGCGTCTACCTGCCCACTGACCGGATGATCCAGAACTTTGCCCGTGCGGGTGAGAAGACCGATTTCGGCCAGTACACCTATGACTTCGCGCCGTTGGGCGTACCGGGTTTGAAAGCATCGATCGCGTACCTGAAGGGCACCGACATCAAAGCCCGCAACGCGAGTGATCAGTCTGAGTGGGAGCGGGATATGACGCTGGATTACGTGCTTCAATCCGGCGCGCTGAAGGGGGTTGGATTCTCGGTGCGAAATGGCAAATCGAACACCGACGCCGGCCGCAACGTGGACCAGAATCGCTTCATCGTGAACTACACGCTGTCGTTGCTATAGCCGCTGCATAGAACCCGTAGGAGCTGTCGAGTGAAACGAGGCTGCGATCTTTTGATCTGCTCTCGATCTTCCTGCCCCTCATGACCTGAGCCTCTCCGTCAACCCGAAGCTAACTCCAGCGGTGCGCATAGGCTTGCCACGGTTCTCTCCTGGAAGCGGGCTCGAGCTGCCAGCTTCCAGGAGATCGGCGCAGCTCGCAGCAGCCCGTGCAGTGCTTGTTTGGTGTCAGTTTTTTACTTCGGTTTTACCGTCGTAACGTGCTCGCCATTTCTCCAGCACGGCGGCCCGCTGGCTACCGGCCTGGTCAAAGTTGACGGTGATCAATCGGTCGTAATAGGCGTCCGGCATTTCCGCTAATTTGCTATTGAATTCCGGACGGGCCAATGCAGCTGCATTGGGTTGGTACAGCAGGAACGCTTGTTCGCTGACCGCAAAATCCTCCAGTTTTTTTGCCGCTTCAAGTTTTTTACTGCCCTTCATCAGCGCCACCGCGTTGATGTCCAGCCCCAGGCCTTCGGTCGGTAGCACGATGTCGAGAGGCGCGCCCTGGCGTTTGAGCGTGACAGCCCGGTAGTCAAGGGAAATGCCGATCGGGTATTCGCCCATCGCTGCCTGAGTGCAGGGCTTGGAGCCGGAGTGGGTGTATTGGCCGATGTTGGCGTGGAGCTTGTCCATGAAGGCCCAGGCCTGGTCTTCGCCCATGATTTGTACCCAGGCGTTGACGGCTGAATAGCCCGTGCCTGATGAGGCAGGGTTGGGCATGACGATTTTGCCTTTGTAGATCGGCTTGGTCAGGTCTTCCCAGCTGGTGGGAATCGGCAGGTTCTGTTTTTTGGCCTCGACCGAGTTCACGCAGACAGCGGTCGCCTCCACGCCATTGCCGACCCACTGCGGTGGGTTTTGCTTGTCACGAAAGCGTGGATCTACTTTCTCCACATCCTTGAATGCATACGCTTGGAGCATGCCTTCCTTGCCCAGCAACGCCACACTTGATGCGTACAACCCCCAAATGGCATCTGCTCGTGGGTTGGCTTTTTCAGCGAGCAACTTGGCAGTGATGATCCCCGTCGAATCCCTTACCCATTTGATCTGGATATCAGGATTTTTCGCTTCAAAGGCTTTTTTGTATCCAGCGAGCTGTTCGTTTTCCATGGCCGTGTAGACGGTCAGCTCCGTGGTAGCGAAAACCGTGTTGGCAATGCCGACACCAAGAATGACGGCTACGAGGGTATTCCAGGATTTGATCATGGTAGGTCTCTTTCAGAGGGAAGGTGACTGCAGGACTTCGGGTTCAAGCGTGCCCGGTTCGCCAGTGCTGGGTGTGCCTGAGCAGACCGCGCGAGAGCATGTAAAGCACCAGTGACGCAAGGGCCGAGGTCAGAAGGATCAGCGTTGACAAGGCAGCAGCGCCGCCGATGTTGCCCGCGTCGTCCAGATTGAGTACGGCAACTGCCGCAAGAATAGTGTCGGGGCTGTAGAGGAAAATCAGCGCCGATACCGATGTCATCGAGGAGACGAAAAGGTAGCGAAACACCTCAAGCAATGCGGGCAAACAGATGGGCAGCGTCACTCGCCAGTAGGTGGTGAGCAGTGGCACTTTCAGAGACAGCGAAGCGGATTCAATTTCTTCGTTCAGCTGTCGCAAGGCGGTCGTGGCGGTCATTTGCGCCGGCGTCAGGAATCGCATCACGCAGCACACAACCATCAACGCGATGCCACCGTACAGGCCGTTTAGCGGATTGGCAGGATGGTTGAAGAAAAATACATACCCCAGGCCCATGACCAGACCAGGCACCGCCATCGGCAACATGCACAGCAATCGCAAAAGGTTATCGAGCCAGCCGCTGCGGGTTTTTTCCATCAGGTAAGCACAGGTGAAAATTATCGGGGTGCCAATCGCGGCGGTCAGGCTCGCCAACAACAGACTGTTACGGTAGGCCAGCCAGCCGACATCTCCGTTGGATTCGAAGTCGTAATGACGCAGTGAGACCGTCAAGTCGTACGGCCAGAAGTTGATCAGGGAGGCCCCGACCGCAACTACCACCAGACTCAAGAGCGCCAGGCCAATCACGCCAGCGACCAACAACAGAACGGTGTCACGGGACCGATTGGTCGGCGTTACATAAGCGGCGGCCTGGCTGCTTACCTGGCTGCCGCGCAATCTGCGCATCCATGCATCAACGGCAAAGCTGATAAGGGCGGGAACCAACAAGATGCTACCAATCAGCGCGCCTTCAGAAAATTTTTGCTGGCCCACCACCGACTTGTACGCCTCCATTGCCAGCACTTGGTAGTCGCCGCCGATTACAACCGGAATGCCAAAGTTGGTGATAGTTTGCGTGAACACCAGGCAACTGGCGGTAAACACTGCGTAGCGGGTGCCGGGCCACGTGACATTAATGAAGGTTTTCCAATGGTTCGCGCCCATGCTGATCGACGCGTCGTACAGGCGTGCGTCGGCCAGGCCCAAAGCAGATATGAGGATCATCAAGGCCATCGGGAAGTTGTAGAACGCTTGCCCCAGCACGATGCCGGAATAACCGTAAATGCCGTCCGGGAACCAGGATTTCAGTAGCCCCTGGTTGCCGAACAAGTAGATCAGTGCAATTGCCGACAGCATGGACGGCGCCATCAGCGGCAGCAGCGACAGGCTTCGAAGCAACGCTTTGCCGGGTATACGACTGCGTTGCAGGGCATAGGCGAATACGTACGCAGCGGGCACTACCAACGCAACGGTGCTGAGCGAAACCTTGACGCTGTTGCCCAGCAACCACAAAAAGCGTGAGCTCGAGAGCAGTTGCCAGACACCCGCAAGACCGTTTTGCACATCGACGACTTTACCCAGCATCGTCATCAACGGAAGGGCGAGCCCCACGACCAGAAACAACACCATCAACAGCTTTGCGCCGCGGGTAAATACAAGGTCGCTCAGGGCCGCCTCAGGCGACCGCGTCAAAGGCTCTGGTGGCAAAGGCGCTGGTTGAGGGAAATGCAAACTGGTCATCGCACCGCTCCTGGAAAGGCTCGCAAGCAATGGGACGGAAACGTCAGCCATACCCGTTCGGCATCGATAGGTGCGCCGTTCAGGTCAGCACTGATCTCCGCAACAAGTGGCTGCCCGCGGAGCTGATCCAGCTCAACGGTTAGTCGGTAGCGATTGCCCAGAAACAGTTTTTCGATGACCTGTGCGGCCATGCTGTTGGAGCCTTGTGGGTGGTTGTCGATGCGCAACGCTTCCGGTCTGCAAAAAAGCCGGCCTGGCCCACCCATAGTGACTTTGTCAAGGTTCAGAGAGACAGCACCCAGGTGGGCCTGGCCGTTACTCAGGCTCTGATAGTCGAGCCAGTTGGCATGGCCAATGAAGTTGGCGACAAAGGGTGTGGTGGGCGATCGGTATATATTTTCCGGGGTATCGAATTGCTCGATGCGGCCCTGATTCATCACCGCGATACGGTCCGCCATGACCATCGCTTCGTCCTGGTCATGTGTGACCATAATGGTCGTGATGCCGAGCTTGCGTTGTAGGGAGCGCAGTTCATAACGCAGATGTTCGCGAACTTTTGCATCCAGTGCGGACATCGGTTCATCAAGTAGCAACAGCGATGGAGAGGGCGCCAAAGCACGTGCCAGGCCGACGCGTTGCTGTTGTCCCCCTGACAATTGTCCTGGGTATTTGCTGGCCATTGCGCTCAGGCCGACCAGCTCAAGCATTTCCTGAACGCGTTCGCGTACCTGGGAGTGCAGGAGCCTTCGAGTGCTAAGGCCGTAGCCAATGTTTTGCGCAATGGTGAGGTTGGGAAACAGCGCGTAAGACTGGAACAAAATTCCGTAGTCACGCTCCTGAGGATGAGCGCGAGAGATGTCTTTTGGGCCAATCATCAAACGGCCGATGTCTTGTTTTTCCAGGCCGGCAATGATCCGTAGCAGCGTGGTTTTTCCACATCCTGAAGGCCCGAGCAAGCACACGAGCTCGCCTGCCTTGACTTCGAGCGAGACATCATCGAGTACGCTGAGTTTGCCGAATGATTTACCGATGCCTTGAACCGAAAGCGGCACGGTAGACAGTTGGGCGATGGTAGAAGCCATGGTGAATCCCTATGCAATGCCAGCCACCAAAACCAATGGTGGTACCGATGAAAAACAACGGTAATGAGCGAATGACTGGCAGATAGGAAGTTGGCGAATGCCGGCAATCTGGTGTTGCCGTGCGGGTGATAGCTCGCTTGGATTTGATGTAACACGCCCAAAAATGACCCGCAAATATAAAACTGAAAAATACAGCCATATAGTGAATTCAGCGCTCACCCGTTAGAACGAGAGGTTCTTTAATAGCGTTTAAAAACAATGAGATAAGAGGCATTTATGAGGGTTGGAAACGTTGAATTTCACTGCGCAAAAAAGCCTATGAGTCCATAGGGCTTTTGCGCCCAAATGACCCGGAACCGGACGGGGCAGCTCGATTTAAAACGAAACGCGTTGAACAGGATGCATAAGTTCCACTGATACCATGACACCCTATAACCGATTGGATTGATGAGTGTGTGGTTGGCATGCTGGCGGCTTCCTCAGAGTGAGCGACCCCATGTCCGACGCTAATCTGGCCACACTGCTGGTGCTGATTTCTGCCTTCATGCACGCCAGCTGGAACGCCGTCGTAAAGTCCAGTAGCGATCGACTCTCATCGATGGCAATGGTCGACGGTGTCGCTTTTGTAGTCGCGTTGATCGCCGTGCCTTTTGTCGAGGTGCCTGAGCTGCCGGTATGGGGGCTGATCGGGATGTCGGTTGCCGTTAATCTGTTCTATCGATACTTCCTGATCAGGGCCTACCATTTTGGGGATTTCGGGCAGGTGTACCCGTTGGTTCGTGGCCTGCCACCTTTGCTGGTTGTGGTGTTCGCGACTGTCTGGCTAGGGGAGACGCTGTCACCGATGGGCCTGCTGGGCGTGGTCATTTTGTCCCTTGGCGTCCTTAGCCTGCTACGCGTAACCGAACAATGGCAGGCGCCGCGCAATGCCCTGGCGGCCGGCGTATGCGTGGCGTTGTATACCGTAATCGATGCGCAAGGTGTGCGAAGTGGCCAGGGAGTGCTCTCGTATCTGGTGTATTTCACCTTGGTGCTGAGCGTGCCGATCCCGTTTTTTGCGTTGCGGCGTAGGCGCCGAGTGCTGCTCGAGCATCTGCAGCAACATTGGCGAATATCGGTGTTTGGTGGGCTGACTTACTGTGCAGCGTATGCGCTGGTGCTGTGGGCAATGACGCTGGAAAACGTGGCGAAAATCGCCGCGTTGCGTGAGAGCAGTGTCATCATCGGCGCGGTGATTGCCACGCTCCTGTTTAAAGAGCCATTCGGTCGCCGTCGATTGATTGCTGCCGTCGCCGTGACATTGGGCATTGTGCTGATCAAGTTCGCCGCTTAACCGAAGCGTTTTTGCGCCACTTTCAGGAAATCGTCAATCAGCCGCGCAGCGCGTCGCTCTTTCAGGCAGTAGAGGAACTCGTCGAGCAGGGCGGCTTGATGAATCGTCACGATGCGTAATTCCTGACTGTCAGGCACCTCGTGGCGAGCAATAATACTCACCCCGATGTTACGCAACACCGCCTCCCGGATAGCCTCCCGACTGCCAATCTCAATGACGTTCTCAAGCTTGAGCTGTGCTTGTACAAGCATGTCTTCAGTGAGTTGCCTGGTGTGCGAGCCCTGTTCCCGCACAAGCACACAATGATGTTCGATTGCGCTCAAGGCGATGCGGCTGTGGTTCGCCAGCGGGTGGCTTCGATGAGCGACCAGTACCAGCGGATCTTGTCCCAATGGCAGACAAAACAGTCGAGGGTCAGTCAGTTGCTGAGAGGACGTCACCAGATCGACCCGGTATTCATCCAGCGCATTAATCATCTGCTGCGAGTTACCCAACTCCAGACTGACTTGCACGTCATGCTCTTCGCGAAACGCTTTTACCAAATCCAGGATGTAGTAGGGCGCGGTGGCGCCAATGCGAAGTTTTCCGGCTTTGCCGCTGGCGTTGTTCAAAAAGAACTCGATGTTCAAGCCATGGGAGATCATCGGCTTGACCAGTGGCAATAACCGGATACCGGTTTCGCTTAGCGTCAGACGCCTGCCGCCCCGATAAAACAGCTCCACCGCAAACTGACTTTCCAATTGACGAATCTGGTTGGTCACCGTGGGTTGGCTCAGGCCCAGCTTCTTTGCGGCGAGCGTGACGCTGCCCAATTGGGCCACCATGTAGAAAGCTTTCAGTTCCGATTCAAGCATTATTCGCGCTCTGGCCTTAAGTCGACCCGGTCATTCAAGCCAGGAAGTCGGCGGGTATCTTAAGGCCTGAATTCGAATTGTGCCTATGACAAATCTCTGTGGCCATGCGTGGTTCGACGTCGACGATGACATCTTCGGGCGAGCCGTACAAATCGGTAAATCTTCTGTCAGCATCGGTAAAACCAATAACGTTTGTATATAAGTTCAGCTTATTAGTGAAATACGATAAATCGATTTTTATTATTTATCGGGCACTGCTTTGATAGCGCCATGCATCACTCCTAACAACAACAAAACCGCCGGAGAAGATCATGACCAAAGCCGAATTTCCAGTTGCCCAGCCACTCGCAACACCTGCCCTGGGTGAACCTTACTTGCTGACACCAGGCCCGCTGACCACCTCCAAAGCGACCAAAGAAGCCATGCTTCGCGATTGGGGTTCATGGGACGGTGCTTTTAACCAGGTCACCGCAGATGTTCGCCAGAACCTGCTTGATATGGCAGGGGTGCAGGACGACAGTTTTGCTTGCGTGCCGCTGCAAGGCAGCGGCAGCTACTCGGTAGAGGCGGCGCTGGCCACCGCCATCCCGCGTGATGGCAAAGCGTTGGTGCTGATGAATGGTGCTTATGGCCAGCGCGCTACCAAAACGCTGGACTACCTTGGCAGGGCATACATCACTTTAGATAAGGGTGACTACCTGCCGCCGCAGCCCGATGAAGTGGACGCTCTGCTCAACGAAAACCCGGATGTGACCCACGTTTTTCTGGTCCACTGCGAAACCAGTTCCGGCATCCTCAATCCGCTGCGTGAAATTGCCGATGTAGTAAAGAAGCACGGCAAAAGCCTGATTATCGACGCCATGAGCACCTTCGGCGCTGTGCCGGTTACCGCCAAAGACATTGCCTTTGATGTGCTGGTGTCCTCCGCCAACAAGTGCATCGAAGGTATTCCTGGTTTTGGCTTCGTCATTATCCGTCGCTCGGTATTGGAGTCTGCCAAGGGTCGAGCCAACTCGCTGTCCCTGGACCTCTACGAGCAGTGGGTCTACATGGAACGCACCGGTCAGTGGCGCTTCACTCCGCCAACTCATAGTGTGGTGGCCTTCCATAAAGCCCTTGAACAGCATGCGCTCGAAGGCGGTGTGCATGGACGTCTGGCGCGCTATACACGCAACCGTGATGTACTCGTGAGCGGCATGCGCGAACTCGGATTCCGCACCCTGCTGGAAGACTGCTGGCTGTCGCCGATCATCACGACATTCTTCTGTCCCGAGCACCCGAACTTCCAGTTCATGCGCTTCTATGAAGAACTCAAGACCCGTCAATTCATCATCTATCCGGGCAAGTTGACTCAGGCTGAAAGCTTCCGCATCGGTTGCATCGGTCAGATCGACGAATACATCGTCAACCAACTGCTACGCGCCATTGCCGACAGCCTCCTGGCAATGGGCGTCGACATGCCAAAACCTGCAACCTGATCGACCCCTTTCAAGATCCCTGTCGATTCGAGCATCGGTGCAATGGGTAGCACCTTTGGGCAGGGGTCTTTTTCAACCATGGATTCGGTGACTCATCGCTCGGCAACGCCGGGCCCGAGTCAGCGATCGCGGCAATTTAGTACTTGAAGCCTGACGCCATCCTCATGGCCATCTCATCGATGGTGTGCGCGTGCGCGGGCTTGGGCACCAAAAACAAAAACAAAAACCAATTAATTGCGCTGTCTGGCACCTCATACGGGATCAGAACACCATGAACAAAAACACCACAGGCCCGCTCGCAAGTGGCTGGAAATCACTCCACCGTTGGCGCGTGCAGGTTTTCCTCATTACCTGGTTGGCCTATGCCGCCTTCTACTTCACCCGTAAAGCGTTCTCCGTCGCCAAACTCGGTATTGGCGAGGACCCAAACTTTATGCTCGAAAAGGCCATGATGGCCAACCTCGACGCCCTATACCTGGCTGCCTATGCCGTCGGCCAGTTTATGTGGGGCAATTTCGCTGACCGCTTTGGACCGCGGATCGTGGTCCTTAGTGGCCTGGTCGTATCGGCTGTAGCGGCCCTGCTGATGGGCACTTACGCCACCTTACCGATTTTCGTTTCCTGCATGCTGGTGCAAGGCCTTGCTCAGTCAACCGGTTGGTCGGGCCTGTGTAAGAACCTCGGCAGTTTCTTCAGCACGGGCGAACGTGGTCGCGTAATGGGTTACTGGTGCACCTGCTACGCCTTCGGCGGTCTGATAGCAACGCCGTTTGCCGGTTGGTGGGCCTATGACTCGTACCACGACTGGCGCCTGGCGTTTATCAGCAGCGCTGTTGTGGTGCTGGTAGTCGCGGTGTTGTTCTTCTTCCTGCAACGCAATCGGCCGGAGGATGTCGGTCTGCCTCCCGTCGAAATCGAGCTCGAGCCCGCAGGCGACGTCATTGTTCCACGCGAAAGCATGTGGGCGGGCCTGCGTAACGTCATGAAAAATCGAACCGTGCTGGTTCTGGGCCTCGCCTATTTCATGCTTAAGCCCGCGCGCTACGCAATTCTCCTGTGGGGCCCGGTCATCATCTACGAACGCATGCCTGCAATCGGCAAAGTGGCTTCCGCGATCGTACCTACCGCGTTCGAACTGGCAGGTCTGTTAGGCCCCATCCTTATCGGTATCGCTTCAGACAAGTACTTCGGCGCTCGTCGTATGCCGGCCTGTGTCCTTAGCCTGGTGGTGCTCACCCTCTGCCTGGGGTTGTTTGTACCGGCGATGCAGAGCGGCAGTCTCTACATGGTGGTCGGCCTGCTGTTCATGATGGGCCTGACACTCTATGGACCGGATTCAATGATCAGCGGCTCGGCAGCCATTGATTTCGGGAGCAAGGACGGAGCGGCCTCATCCGCAGGATTCGTCAACGGCTGCGGTTCGATAGGCGCAATCCTCGGAGGCCTGCTACCAGGTTACTTCGACACCATCACCGTGTTTCTGGTCTTCACCGGCGCCGCGCTTTTGGCCAGCCTGATGTTGGTTCCGTTTTGGAACAGCCGTCCGAAAACAGTGGAAAAGCAACAGTCAGTCTCTACGCCCATACAGCCGGTCATCGTCGGCACAAACCCCTGAACCTGTCGTCACCTCATACATTTTGCTGGAGCGATCATCATGAATTACAAACAACCCGATCAACTGCAAGCCGTGGTTCTGGACTGGGCGGGCACCGTTGTTGATTTCGGTTCCTTCGCCCCGACGCAGATCTTTGTCGAAGCCTTCGCCGAGTTCGGCGTTACGGTCTCCCTGGCAGAAGCCCGCGGTCCGATGGGCATGGGCAAGTGGGACCACATTCGCACGCTGTGCAATGAGCCACAGATCGCCACGCGTTATCAGGCCGCCTTTGGGCGCCTGCCGACTGATGACGATGTCACCGCCCTTTATGAGCGTTTCATGCCCTTGCAGATCGAAAAGATTGCCCTGCACTCAGCGCTGATTCCGGGTGCACTGAATACGATCAATGCCTTGCGCGACAAGGGTCTGAAAATCGGTTCGTGCTCCGGCTATCCGGCGGTGGTCATGGAGAAAGTCATCGAGCTGGCACGGAAAAACGGCTACGTCGCCGACCACGTTGTAGCAACTGACGAAGTACCTAATGGACGTCCGCACCCCGCGCAGGCCCTGGCCAACGTGATCGCCTTGGGCATCAGCGATGTCGCCGCTTGCGTCAAGGTCGACGACACCTGGCCGGGTATCCTTGAAGGCCGCAGCGCCGGCATGTGGACGGTGGCATTGACCTGCTCCGGTAACGCACTGGGCCTGACCTATGCAGATTTCCGGGACCTGCCTTCGGACAGGTTGGCCGAAGAGCGGGCGCGCATCATCAAGATGTTTGAAAACTCTCGTCCGCACTACCTGATTGACACCATCGTCGATTTGCCTGACGTCATTGAAGACATCAATGCCCGTCTGGCCCGTGGGGAAACTCCTCAGGGAGCCTGATCCTGCAAGGCTTGTACAACTGACAGTGGCCGCCCCGCAGGCGGCCACAACCCAAAACAACAAGAGAACACCACCATGAAATACGCCCACCCAGGCACTCCCGGTGCCATCGCTTCCTTCAAGTCCCGTTACGGTAACTACATCGGCGGCGAGTTCGTCGCGCCTGTCAAAGGTCAGTACTTCACCAATACTTCGCCAGTCAATGGCCAGCCCATTGCCGAATTCCCGCGCTCCACGGCCGAAGACATCGAC
>Ga0160470_100147_pt1 | contig 70669 bp, 68 predicted proteins | sample HID1973I_E11MG_FD_108214 | JGI IMG/M metagenome (GOLD analysis project Ga0160470, IMG submission 108214) | Enriched mosquito-associated microbial communities from UW Madison campus, WI, USA - HID1973I_E11 MG | ecosystem: Host-associated > Arthropoda: Insects > Digestive system > Unclassified ... | reverse complement strand
TCAAGTTACCGGTAAGGGTCCGGTGACTGGGAATAACATTTCCCACGCAAATAACAAAACCCGTCGTCGTGCCCTGCCGAACTTTCATCATCACCGCTGCTTGGTTGAAGAAGAGAAACGTTTCGTGCGTCTGCGCGTATCTGCCAAAGGCATGCGTATCATCGACAAGCGTGGCATCACTGTCGTGCTGGCCGAAATCCGCAAAGCTGGCAAGATCTAAAGGAGCTAATCATGCGTGAATTGATTCGTTTGATTTCGAGCGCCGGTACTGGTCACTTCTACACTACCGACAAGAACAAGCGCACTACTCCGGACAAAATCGAGATCAAGAAATTTGATCCGGTTGTTCGCAAGCACGTGATCTACAAAGAAGGCAAAATCAAGTAATTGATTTTTCTCTCTTACGAAAAAGGCCCGTATCGCGAGATTCGGGCCTTTTTTGTTGTCAGTTTTCCGGTATTACGCCGAATCAGCCGCAGTACATCCGAATGACCATGCCGTTGATATCGGTGAAAATTCGTAAGCGGGTGGGCTCGAATTCCGGAGTATTACGATTGACCACGACACTGGCCGCGCGCGAATCCACGCGGGCCTTCTCCTTGTTTTGCTGAGTGAGGTACTGGCCAATCAGGTCTTCTTGCGCCCACCGTGTATTGCATTGCTGCGATGAAGCATTGGCCTGAGCCGACGTCAGGGTGGCTGCAAAGGTGAATCCAGCCAGCAGGCTCGCAGTGAATAATGTGCCCATGTTAATTCGCTTCCCTGTGAATAATGAGGTTCTGGCTACTGGGACCAGTAGCTGAAACAGCATCCGGTATGGTCCGTAACCGAGTGCATTAACTATGTATGCCACTCGACGCAGGCCGGTCCGGATTCACACGACAGGTTCACGAAAAAAGCCCGTCGCGATGGACGGGCTTTTCGGGATAGCGGGGCTGGTGTCAGTCTTTTTGTTCAAACGCCACATAGATCTTGCGGCACGGCTCCAGCACTTCCCAGGTGCCCCGGAATCCGGCCGGGATGACAAATCGATCACCCGTCCGCAACGTTTTGCTGTTGCCATCGTTGTCGCGCAACACTGAAACACCCTGAACGATTTCGCAGTACTCATGTTCGGTGAAGTTCACGTGCCACTGGCCGATCGCGCCTTCCCAAACACCCGCGTTCAGCTGGCCACAGGGGCTGTTGTAGTGGTTGTATACCGCTTGCTCAGGATCGCCTTTGAGGATTTTTGCCGGGTCTGGCCGGTAACGATCAGGCTGAGTGTTGGCTTGGCTGAAATCGACGATGTCCTGGATGCTCATTGTTGTAATCCCCAGTGATTGCGTTGGAAAGCGCAAAGTCTATGTTTATTAAAATGAACATCGCAAGGCCGTTTGCCGGCCTTATGTCAAATATATTGAAACTTCACCTGTCGCTGGTTTAGGGTGGCGGTTGCCTTTGGCCGAACACGCTGGCTGGCCGGGCAGAATTCCTGTGGGCGTCTGCGAAGAACGCTGGGCGCTCGTATTCAACAAGAGGAGGACACTCGTATGACCACCCTGACTCGTGCCGATTGGGAACAACGTGCTCGCGATCTGAAGATCGAAGGCCGCGCCTACATCAATGGCGAATACACCGATGCTGTCTCCGCCGAAACCTTCGAGTGCATCAGCCCGGTCGATGGTCGTCTGTTGGGCAAGATCGCCAGCTGTGACGCCGCCGATGCCCAGCGCGCTGTTGAAAACGCCCGCGCCACGTTCAATTCCGGCGTCTGGTCGCGCCTGGCGCCGACCAAACGCAAAGCCACCATGATTCGTTTCGCCGGCCTGTTGAAACAGCACGCCGAAGAGCTAGCACTCCTTGAAACGCTGGACATGGGCAAGCCCATCAGCGACTCCCTGTACATCGACGTTCCAGGCGCGGCGCAAGCCCTGAGCTGGAGCGGTGAAGCCATCGATAAAATCTACGACGAAGTTGCCGCTACTCCGCATGATCAGTTGGGTCTGGTCACTCGCGAGCCGGTCGGTGTCGTTGGCGCGATCGTGCCGTGGAACTTCCCGTTGATGATGGCCTGCTGGAAACTCGGTCCGGCGCTGTCCACCGGTAACTCGGTGATCCTCAAGCCGTCTGAAAAATCCCCTCTGACTGCCATCCGCATCGCTGCGCTGGCCGTTGAAGCCGGTATCCCGAAAGGCGTGCTGAACGTTCTGCCGGGCTATGGTCACACCGTCGGCAAGGCCCTGGCCCTGCATAACGATGTCGACACGCTGGTATTCACCGGTTCGACCAAGATTGCCAAGCAACTGTTGATCTACTCCGGCGAATCGAACATGAAGCGCGTCTGGCTGGAAGCCGGCGGCAAGAGCCCGAACATCGTGTTTGCCGATGCCCCGGACCTGCAAGCGGCCGCCGAATCGGCTGCCGGCGCCATCGCCTTCAACCAGGGTGAGGTTTGCACCGCCGGTTCCCGTCTGTTGGTCGAGCGTTCGATCAAGGATAAATTCCTGCCGCTGGTGATCGAGGCACTGAAAACCTGGAAGCCGGGCAATCCTCTGGACCCAGCGACCAACGTTGGCGCGCTGGTGGATACCCAGCAGATGAACACCGTGCTGTCCTATATCGAATCCGGTCACGCCGACGGCGCCAAATTGGTGGCCGGTGGTAAGCGCATTCTTCAGGAAACCGGTGGCACCTACGTTGAACCGACGATTTTCGACGGCGTCAGCAATGCGATGAAGATCGCCCAGGAAGAGATTTTCGGCCCGGTACTGTCGGTTATCACTTTTGATAGCGCTGAAGAAGCGGTCCAGATTGCCAACGACACGCCGTACGGTTTGGCCGCTGCGGTGTGGACTGCCGACATCTCCAAGGCTCACCTGACCGCCAAGGCGCTGCGCGCCGGTAGCGTCTGGGTCAACCAATACGATGGCGGCGACATGACCGCACCGTTCGGTGGCTTCAAGCAGTCAGGCAACGGTCGCGACAAATCGCTGCATGCTTTCGACAAATACACCGAGCTGAAGGCGACCTGGATCAAGTTGTAATTTGTAGCAGCCCCCGGTGAAAACCGGGGCTGAATACAACGAAGATCCCCTGTGGGAGCGTGCTTTTGTGGTGAGGGGATTAGCGAATCGTCGCACCGCCCCGTTCGGCTGCGAAGCAGTCGCAAAACCAGTACGCGCGGTGTGTTTGATACTGCGTTGTTGCAGGTTTTGGGGTCGCTGCGCGACCCAGCGGGGCGGTGCGACGTTTCGATAAATCCCCTCGCCACAAAGGCTCGCTCCCACACTGTTTTGTGCCGTCTGAAAAATAATATCCACAGGAGCGTGGAGCATGCGTTGGGCGACGTATTTCGCCGTGTTGGCGTCTGTCTTGAGTGTTGGCCTGGCCTTGGGCGTCAGTATGCCGTTGGTGTCTTTTCGCCTGGAAAACTGGGGCTACGGCTCGTTTGCGATCGGCGTCATGGCGGCAATGCCGGCGATTGGCGTATTGCTGGGTGCGAAGATTTCCAGCCATCTGGCGGCGCGCCTGGGTACGGCCAATCTGATGCGTCTTTGCCTTTGGGCCGGTGCGCTGTCCATCGGTTTGCTGGCGATATTGCCCAGCTATCCCGTCTGGCTGGTGCTGCGGTTGATGATCGGGGTAATCCTGACCCTCGTGTTCATCCTCGGTGAAAGCTGGATCAATCAACTCGTGGTCGAGCAATGGCGTGGACGCCTGGTGGCGCTCTATGGCAGCGCCTACGCATTAAGTCAGCTGGCAGGGCCGTTGCTGCTGGGCGCCGTGGGGACTGATCGCGATTATGGTTTCTGGGTCGGCGTCGGCCTGCTGACGGCGGCACCGTTCCTGTTGCTGGGCCGTAGCGGGGCGCCCACCAGCGAAGCGTGCAGCGTGACCTTCAAGGATTTGCTTGGCTTCTGTCGCGGACTACCTGCGATCGCCTGGGCGGTCTCACTGTTTGCGGCGTTCGAAGCGATGATCCTGACCTTGTTGCCGGTTTATTGCCTGCGGCAGGGGTTCACCACCGAGATTGCCTTGGCAATGGTCAGCACCGTGGTCGTGGGCGATGCCTTGCTGCAATTGCCTATTGGCGCTTTGGCGGATCGTTTGTCGAGGCGCACGTTGTTCACCGGTTGTGCGCTGATTCTGTTGGTGTCCAGCCTGGCGATTCCGCTGTTGATCGATACGCTGCTGATCTGGCCGTTATGGGTACTGTTTGGTGCCAGCGCGGGCGGTCTGTTCACCTTGTCGCTGATTCTCATCGGTGAACGTTATCGTGATGATGCGCTGGTCCGCGCTAACGCCCATATCGCGCAATTGTGGGGGATCGGTTGCCTGATCGGGCCACTGGCGGCGGGTGCGGGCAGCCAGTGGATCAGCGGCCACGCGCTGCCATTGTTGATGGCGGCGGGGGCGTTCGGATTAGTGATTCTACTGTTGCGACAAGGTGCATTTGGCGCCGTACAGCCCGCGTAAACCCGTAGCTCCTGGCTTCCGGCTGCTATGTGGTGAGGGGATTTAGCGAAACGTCGCACCGCCCCGTTGGGTCGCGCAGCGGCCCCAAAATCTTACGACTGCTGCGCGGCCGAACGGGGCGGTGCGACGTTTCGATAAATCCCCTCGCCACATAGCGGCCAAGCGCAAGCTGTTACAGGACTGCGGTCACAGCATCCGCTCCAGACCGACTGCCGTACTGAACCACGCGTTGAAGCGGCGCCACATACTGCCCGGTTCCTTGGTCAGGACGTGCATCTTGCCATCGTCTTCTGTCTTCCAGACGAGACGATCATCGACCAGTTTCACCTGATAACTCAGGGGCGGCGCCATCCCTTCCAGTGCTGATCTGCGCACATGTGCGGCGAGTTCGGGGCTGTCCACCAACACCCCGACTTCGGTGTTCCATAACACCGAGCGCGGATCGAAGTTGAACGAGCCGATGAAGGATTTCTGCTGATCGAAAATCATCGCCTTGCTGTGCAGGCTGGAGTCAGAGCCACGGTAGGATTTGCTGTAGAAAATATGCGGTCCGCTGCCGCCGCCTTCGCCAGGCTGGCGGCGCAATTCATACAACTTCACGCCGTGCTCCAGCAGCGCCTTGCGATAAGGCGCATAACCGCCGTGCACCGCCGGTACGTCAGTGGCCTCCAGTGAGTTGGTCAGCAGGCTCACCGAGACGCCGGCATCGGCGCGGCCGGTCAGGTACACCAACCCTGGCTGACCCGGAACGAAGTAAGCCGAAATCATGATCAGCTCTTTGCTTACACCCCTGAGCTCGGGTGCCAACTGAGTGGTGAGCAGCAGATGCGGGTCGGGGTCTCCCTTGGCCAGGACCTTGCTCGGTGCGTCCCACAATGCCTGGTTCCAGGCCCAGATCAGCTCCCGACGCCAGATATCCAGACGCGGATGATTGGTGTAGGTCATTAGTTGCTGATACAGCGCGTGGTTCTGCTTGCGGGTTTCTTGCAGCGATGCTTCCAGTTGCATCCGGGTATCTTGCAAGTCTTTCTGCGTCGGTTTGCTGGACAGGAATGCCTCGATGGGTTTGCTCAGCGCGCTGTTCCAGTATTGATCGAAGCTGTGACCGAGCTGCTCGGCAACCGGGCCGACGCTGAGCATGTCGATGTCGGTGAAATTCAGATTGGGCTCGGCGTCGAAATACTCGTCGCCCAGATTGCGGCCGCCAACGATGGCCACGCTGTTGTCCGCCAGCCACAATTTGTTGTGCATGCGTCGGTGTTGCTGCGACAGATTGAGCAGCCGGCCCATGGCCCGCGTGACGCCCGTTGCACGCCCCAAATGCAGCGGATTGAACAGGCGGATCTGGATGTGTGGATGCGCTGCCAACGTCGCGATAGTCCAGTCCAGACCATCGCTGGTGGTGTCATCGAGCAGGATTCTTACCCGTACGCCACGGTCGGCCGCCTTCAACAATTCCTCCACCAGCATGCGGGTGCTGATGCCGTCGTGGACGATGTAGTACTGCAGATCAAGACTGCTCTGGGCGTTGCGGATCAGCTCGGCGCGGGCCATGAAGGCTTCGCTGCTATTGGTTAACAAACGAAAGCCCGACTTCCCTTCGTAGGGCGCGGCCTGAGCCTGAATTGAACGACCAAACGATGAATCGCTGGCGGGTAGCGCCTGGCTTGGTTCGCGTTGAACATCGAAACTGGCACAGCCGCTCAGGAGCAAGGCGACTATCAGAAAAGCGAGCAGAGGCTGTCTGGCTCTCACGTAGGATCGTTCCGTTTGGCGGCTGGGGTCGGCATATGGACGCTGGTTTGCGGATAAAGGTCAGTCGTTGTTGCCGTCAGTTTCCGCCAGCAGCTTGATGGCCGCCGCGCCCACCTTGCGAACGGCTTCTTCGATCAGGGGTGTCGGTTTGGCAGCGTAGTTCATCCGCAGGCAATTGCGGTATTTGCCCGAGGCGGAAAAAATACTGCCGACGGCGATCTGTACGCCTTCATCATGCAGTGCGCGATTCAGTTTCAGGGTGTCGAACCCTTCCGGCAATTCGACCCAGAGCATGAAGCTGCCCTGGGGCCGACTCGCGCGAGTGCCGGCCGGGAAATAGCGTGTGACCCAGTCGATCATCAAGTCGCGGTTGCGTTGATATTGGGTGCGCATCCGCCGCAAATGCGGCTCGAAGTGTCCTGCCTTGAGGAATTCTGCAATCGCGATCTGTGGCTGCGGTGCCGTGGAGCCAGTGCTGATGTATTTCATGTGCAGCACGCGTTCCAGATAGCGACCCGGCGCCACCCAGCCGATGCGCAAACCGGGCGCCAGGGTTTTGGAAAACGAACTGCACAGCAGGACGCGGCCATCTTCGTCGAAGGATTTGATCGTGCGCGGACGTGGATAGGTGTAGGCCAGTTCGCCATACACATCGTCCTCGATGATTGCCACGTCGAAACGCTGTGCGAGCGTCAACAACGCCCGTTTGCGTGACTCCGGCATGATGTAGCCCAGCGGGTTGTTGCAGTTGGGGGTCAGCTGTATGACCTTGATCGGCCATTGTTCCAAAGCCAATTCGAGTGCATCGAGGCTGATCCCGGTGAGCGGATCCGTGGGGATCTCCAGGGCCTTCATGCCCAGCCCCTTGAGGGTTTGCATGGCGCCATGAAAGCTCGGCGAATCCACCGCCACGATGTCACCCGGCTCGCAAATCGCCCGAATGCTGGTGGACAGGGCTTCGTGGCAACCGGTTGTCACCACCAGCTCGGCGGCACTTAACTGGCAGCCGGAGTCGAGCATCAGGCGTGCAATCTGCTCACGCAATTCGAGGGTGCCGTGAATGTTGTCGTAGTACAGGCCGGGCATGTCTTGCCGACGGCTGATACGGGCGAGGCTGCGCAGCAAGGGTTTCATGGTCGGAGTGGTGATATCGGGCATGCCCCGGCCCAGTTGCACCACATCCTTTCGCGGTACTGCGCGAATGAGCTCCAGCACCTGATCCCACTGGGAGATATCCACCGGGCGCTGAGCGGGTCGGCCAATCGCCGGCAGCTCCGGCAGGTCACGGCTGACTGGAACGAAGTAGCCGGATTTGGGTTTCGGCATTGCCAATCCGCTGTCTTCCAGCACCCGATAGGCTTGCTGCACCGTGCTCAGGCTCACGCCGTGCTCGACGCTCAATGCACGCACCGACGGCAGCCGGTCACCGGGGCGATAGAAGCCCTGTTCAATACGCGTGCCGAGCAATTCGGCAAGGTTGACGTAAAGGGTCATGGCGCAGTCTCGGTGTGAGTGATTCGGTTAACCAGTACAGATGGGTCGAAAATATTGAATTCAGACGGTAAAACGCGGAATCTGTATGGAGTTAATACAGTGTTGCTGAATCTGTATTGCGCTTCGTCTCCCGCGCATCATGAAAGCTCTGGCTACCCAAGTAAACAGGAGCGATCAAAATGAACGGCTTGAGCGATGTGCGGCTGACGTTACACAGTCAGGAACTGGCGGCAGGGCAAAAAAACGGCACGCGCGAGGGGATGATGCGCAATGCGCCGTCCTGCCTGAGTCGCTGGGACTTGTTCTGGCATCGTCTGCACACGCGCAAGGCGTTGCTGGACTTGACGCCGGAGCAGTTGAAAGATGTCGGGCTGAGTCGGGAGCAGGCGCGGGAGGAGGGGCTTAAGCCTTTCTGGCGCATCTGAAATGAAACGCGGTCTCCGTAGGAGCTGCCGCAGGCTGCGATCTTTTGATCTTAAAACAAAATCAAAAGATCGCAGCCTGCGGCACCTCCTACAAAGTCCATCTGTGATCTTAAGATCTGGTTTAAACCAACTCTTTAAGTCGATGCCACAACATTCCCAACGCCAACAACGGCGAGCGCAAATGCTTGCCGCCCGGGAACGTAATATGCGGCACTTTGGCAAACAGATCGAACCCGCCACCCTGCTGCCCGCTGATCGCCTCAGCCAACAACTTGCCCGCCAGGTGCGTGGCATTCACCCCGTGCCCCGAGTAAGCCTGGGCGTAATACACATTCGGCTGATCCTTGAGCCGGCCGATCTGAGGGAGACGGTTGGCGCCGATGCCGATCATGCCGCCCCACTGAAAATCGATCTTCACACCGCCCAATTGTGGAAACACCTCGAGCATCTTCGGTCGCATGTACGCGGCGATGTCCTTCGGATCGCGACCTGAATAGTGGCAGGCGCCGCCAAACAGCAAGCGTCGGTCTGCCGAGAGGCGGTAGTAATCCAGCGCCACCCGTTGATCACACACCGCCATGTTTTGCGGCAGCAGCGCATGGGCCTGTTCTTCGCTCAAGGGTTCGGTGGCAATGATGTAGCTGCCGGCGGGCAGCACTTTGCCGCTGAGATCGGGATTCAAATCATTGAGGTAGGCATTGCAGCCCAGCACCAGCGTTTTGGCGCGTACCGAACCGTGGGCGGTATGAACCTTCACCTCTGGGCCGTAGTCGATGCGCTTCACCGTTGATTGCTCGAAGAGCTTCACTCCGAGATGCTGTGCGGCCGCCGCTTCGCCAAGCGCCAGGTTGAGTGGATGCAAGTGCCCGGAGCCCATGTCGATCAGGCCGCCGACGTAGCGGTCCGACCCTACCACCGAGTGCATTTCATTGGCTTGCAGCAGACGGGTTTCGTAGCGATAGCCGAGGCTGCGCAGTTCTGCGGCGTCTTCAGCGAAACCTTCCAGATCACCTGGCTTGTTCGCCAGATCGCAATAACCCCAGGCCAGGTCGCAAGGAATCTGAAAACGCTCGACGCGTTGACGGACGATTTCCACGGCTTCCAGCCCCATGAGCTTCATCTGGCGCACGCCGTCCACACCGATCACATTGGTGAATTGATCGAGGCCATGGCCGACGCCGCGAATCAACTGCCCACCATTGCGCCCGCTGGCACCCCAGCCAATCTTGCGGGCTTCAAGCAGCACCACATTGAAGCCCCGATCAGCCAGTTCCAGCGCGGTGTTCAACCCGGAAAACCCGCCGCCAACCACGCACACATCGGTGACCACTTCGCCTTCGAGCATCGGTAGATCAGGCTGCGGCAGGCTGCTGGCGGCGTAGTAAGAGGCCGTGTGATGATGGCCAGGAGCAGGTTGCGGGGCACGGGCATTCATGTACGTGTTCCTGATTCTTGTGTTTGGAAAATTTGACGGAGCATAAGCCGGACCTTCAAGCACGGGCAACACTGGTCGGTTGCTGCTGTCTGGATCGGGGCTTTTGCGTCAGAATTGCGCTCTATTTCGCAATCGGTCATCGCTTCGATGAGCTGCAACAGTCAGAAAATCCGCACCCTGCGACAGCAGATACCCTCTTTCGAGTGCGTGCCCGGCTGCCATGATTGCTGCGGGCCGGTGACCACTTCGCCGGAAGAAATGTCCCGCCTGCCGCGCAAGACCCGCGCGGAACAGGATGCCGCGATGGATGAACTCAACTGTGTCCACCTCGGTCCGAATGGCTGCACGGTGTATGACGAGCGTCCGTTGATTTGCCGACTGTTTGGTACTACCAAAACCTTGCCTTGCCCCAATGGACGCGGGCCGGTGGAGCTGATTCATCCGCGGGTCGAGAAGCAGATCCATGAGTACATGGCGTCGACCCGGCAGGTCCTCGTCTGAGGGAAGACCGAGTTGATCGTTCCCACGCTCTGCGTGGTAATGCCTCTTAGGACGCTCTGCGTTCGGCTCTGGATGGGACGCAGAGCGTCCCGAGCTGCATTCCCACGCAGAGCGTTGGAACGATCAGTCAGACACCACATCGTCTCAATCCGGAATCGGCAAGCTCAAGCTCTCCTTCACCTCTTCCATCACGATATAGCTCTTGGACTCGCGAACATGCGGCAGTTTGAGCAGGATGTCGCCCAGCAATTTGCGGTACGAAGCCATTTCGGAAATTCGCGCCTTCACCAGATAGTCGAAATCCCCTGACACCAGGTGGCATTCCAATACGTGGGGCAGCTTCAGCACCGCACGCCGGAACTCTTCGAAAGTATCGCCGGATTTGTAGTCGAGGCTGATCTCCACGAACACCAGAAGACTCCCCTTGAGGTGCTGCGGATTGAGCCGGGCGTTGTAGCCCATGATGATCCCTTCGCGCTCCAGCCGCCGAACCCGCTCGGTACAGGGCGTGGTCGAGAGCCCGACCTTTTCCCCAAGCTCCGTAAACGAGATGCGTCCGTCCGCTTGCAGGATCCGCAGGATGTTGCGGTCTATCTTGTCCAGCTCACGTTTTGTCTGAGTGTTGGTACGCATAGGGGATGCGCCTCCGTGAAAAGGGTTTTTGCCGAGAATTGTCGCCAAATATAGGCACTTATATAGTGAAATGCACTGCCTAAACTTTTTTACACTGCGCACATCAATGCTGAATACAACAAACGTCAGCGGTAAACCGCGATGAGGGATATGAAAATGCGCGTTATGGTCTTGGGTAGCGGCGTCATCGGTACAGCCAGTGCTTATTATCTGGCCCGTGCCGGGTTTGAAGTAGTGGTGGTGGACCGTCAGCCGGCCGCTGCGATGGAGACCAGTTTCGCCAACGCCGGGCAGGTATCGCCAGGTTATGCCTCGCCGTGGGCCGCGCCGGGTGTTCCGCTCAAGGCCATCAAGTGGCTGCTGGAGCGTCACGCACCGCTGGCGATCAAAGCCACTGCCGACATCGATCAGTACCTGTGGATGGCGCAAATGCTGCGCAACTGCACCGCCAGCCGTTACGCGGTGAACAAGGAGCGCATGGTCCGCCTGTCCGAGTACAGCCGTGACTGCCTCGACGAATTGCGCGCCGAAACCGGCATCGCCTACGAAGGCCGCAGCCTCGGTACGACCCAACTGTTCCGCACCCAGGCTCAGCTCGATGGCGCCGCGAAAGACATCGCCGTGCTGAAAGAGTCCGGCGTACCGTTCGAATTGCTCGACCGCGCCGGTATTGCCCGGGTTGAACCGGCCCTGGCCAGCGTCACCGACATCCTCGCCGGTGCACTGCGCCTGCCGAATGACCAGACTGGCGACTGCCAGATCTTCACCACTCGCCTGGCTGAAATGGCCGTGAAACTGGGTGTGGAATTCCGCTTTGGCCAGGACATCCAGAAGCTCGACTACGCCGGTGATCGCATCAACGGCGTATGGATCGACGGCAAGCTGGAAACTGCTGACCGCTACGTGCTGGCGCTCGGCAGCTACTCGCCGCAACTGCTCAAGCCGCTGGGCATCAAGGCCCCGGTGTATCCGCTCAAGGGTTACTCCCTGACCGTGCCGATCACCAACCCGGCGATGGCCCCGACTTCGACCATTCTCGATGAGACCTACAAGGTCGCGATCACCCGTTTCGACAACCGCATTCGCGTGGGCGGCATGGCTGAGATAGCCGGTTTTGACCTGTCGCTGAACCCGCGTCGCCGCGAAACCCTGGAGATGATCGTCAACGACCTCTATCCTCAGGGCGGTGATCTGACCCAGGCGAGCTTCTGGACCGGCCTGCGTCCAACCACGCCGGACGGAACGCCAATCGTTGGTGCCACCCCGTTTAGCAATCTGTTCTTGAACACCGGTCACGGCACACTTGGCTGGACCATGGCATGTGGTTCCGGTCGCTTGTTGGCCGACCTGATGGCGAAGAAAACGCCGCAGATCAGCGCCGAAGGCCTCGATATTTCCCGTTACGGCAAAAAAATTCAGGAGTCCGCGAAACATGGCAATCCAGCGCCAGCTCACCAATGAGCGCATGAGTCAGATCGTCGCTCATAACGGCACCGTGTATCTGGCGGGGCAGGTCGGCGACGATTTAAACGCCGGGATTGAACAGCAAACCCGTGAAATACTCGCCAACATCGAGCGTTTGCTGGATCTGGCCGGGACCGACAAGAGCCACCTGCTGTCGGTGACGATTTACCTGAAAGACATTGATGCGCACTTCCAGGGCATGAATGCGGTGTGGGACAAGTGGCTGCCAAAAGGCGTCGCACCGGCCCGTGCCACCGTCGAGTCGAAGTTGTGCAATCCGCAAATTCTGGTTGAGCTCTCGGTTGTAGCCGCTCTGCCATAAGCAAGATCCCTCTCCCGGTGCTACTGGCGGTTTACGCCGTCAGCCAGTGCCGGTTTTTTATTCCATTGACCGACCAGAAGTCTGCCGCCATGCGACCTGCCCGTGCCCTGATCGACCTTCAAGCCCTGCGTCACAATTACCAGATTGCCCGCGAAATCACCGGGGCCAAGGCCCTTGCCGTGATCAAGGCCGATGCCTACGGTCATGGCGCAGTGCGTTGTGCCCAAGCGTTGGAGGCCGAGGCGGACGGGTTTGCCGTGGCCTGTATCGAAGAAGCGCTCGAACTGCGTGCCGCGGGTATTCGTGCCCCGGTGTTGCTGCTGGAAGGTTTTTTCGAGGCTGATGAGCTGGCGTTGATCGTCGAGCATGATTTCTGGTGTGTCGTGCATTCGTTGTGGCAGCTCGAAGCCATCGAAAAAGCGGCACTGGGCAAGCCCATCACCGTCTGGCTCAAGCTTGATTCGGGCATGCACCGGGTCGGCCTGCATCCGGCGGATTATCAGGCGGCGTATCAACGGCTGCTGGCCAGTGGCAAAGTCGCGAAGATTGTCCTGATGAGCCACTTCGCCCGTGCCGATGAGTTGCACGATCAAAGCAGCGCTGACCAGGTCGCTGTATTTGAAGCGGCGCGCAAAGGGTTGTCGGCTGAAGTCAGCTTGCGTAACTCGCCGGCGGTGATGGGTTGGCCTCAGGTGCCAAGCGATTGGGTGCGCCCGGGCATCATGCTCTACGGAGCGACGCCGTTCGAAGAAGCCAACACCGTAGCTTCGCGCCTGCAACCGGTCATGACGCTCGAATCAAAGGTGATCTGCGTACGTGAGCTTCCCGCTGGCGAACCGATTGGTTACGGCGCCAAATTCATCACGCCGAAACCGATGCGTGTGGGCGTGGTTGCCATGGGTTATGCCGATGGTTATCCACGTCAGGCGCCAACCGGCACGCCGGTGATGGTTGCCGGGCAGCGCAGCCAACTGATTGGAAGGGTATCGATGGACATGCTGTGCATCGATTTGACCGATGTGCCGCAAGCCGGGCTGGGTTCGACCGTCGAGTTGTGGGGCAAAAACATCCTCGCCAGTGAAGTGGCCGCAGCCGCCGACACTATTCCTTACCAGATATTCTGCAACCTGCGCCGAGTGCCGAAGCTCTATTCCGCGGTTTAAAGCGCCTATAGGCCTGCCAGGAATGACGTCGCCGAACCGGATTCAGGACCAAGTGTTGTAAATACTGAACGCTGTCGCCATGATAACGCTCAATATTTCAACAACCTGAATTCTGGAGGCGCAAGCTTGGACGTCGGTGAACGACTGCAATCCATCCGAAAGCTCAAAGGCCTTTCCCAGCGTGAGCTCGCCAAACGTGCGGGCGTCACTAACAGCACTATTTCGATGATCGAGAAGAATAGCGTCAGCCCCTCGATCAGCTCGCTGAGGAAAGTACTGGGCGGAATTCCCATGTCCATGGTCGAGTTCTTTTCCGAAGAAATCCTGCAGGAAAAACCGACTCAGATCGTTTACAAAGCCAACGAGCTGATCGATATTTCCGATGGTGCAGTGACTATGAAACTCGTCGGCCGGGCCCACCCGAGTCGCGCCATCGCCTTCCTCAATGAAATCTATCCACCGGGCGCCGATACCGGTGAAGAGATGCTCACCCATGAGGGCGAGGAAACCGGAATTTTGCTGGAAGGGCGACTGGAACTGGTGGTCGGGCTTGAAACTTTTGTGCTCGAAGCCGGCGACAGCTACTACTTTGAAAGTACCAAGCCGCACCGTTTCCGTAATCCGTTCGATGCGCCGGCGCGACTAATCAGCGCAGCGACACCCGCGAACTTTTAAGAGAAGAGGCGCCCTGCCAGTATCGCCGAGGCGCCCGAACTGTTTTAACGCAGTGCGACAAGACCCCTTCGACTTTGGGGTTGTTTCAGTGTGACGGGCTTACCGTTATACTTGCGCCCGCCTGCGAACCGTGGCCGTAGGCGTGACTAGCCACCATTGAGGGTGAACGCGTGAATCTAATTATGAAAATGCTGGCTGCACCAGCAACTGTATTGGCCCTATGGGCTGTCAGCGCTCAAGCTGCGACCTCCGACGATATTGCCAAGCGCCTTGAGCCAGTTGGCCAGGTCTGTGTGACAGGGCAAGAATGTAAGGGTATGGAAGTTGCGGTTTCTGCCGGCGGCGGTGATGCCAAGACCCCAGACTCGATCATTGCCAAGCATTGCAACGCTTGCCACGGCACCGGCCTGCTGGGCGCGCCAAAAATTGGTGACACTGCAGCGTGGAAAGAACGTGCTGATCACCAGGGCGGCCTCGACGGTATCCTGGCCAAAGCGATCACCGGGATCAATGCAATGCCGCCAAAAGGCACCTGTGCCGATTGCTCGGATGCGGATCTCAAAGGCGCCATCGAGAAAATGTCCGGCTTGAAATAAGCGTTCATTTTTCAGCAAAAAGCCGCTTTCGAGCGGCTTTTTTGTGCCTGCTGTTCCCCTGTAGGAGCTGCCGCAGGCTGCGATCTTTTGATGTGGATTGTTAAAAACAAGATCAAAAGATCGCAGCCTGCGGCAGCTCCTGCTTTTCATTGCAGCAAAGACGCGGCAAGCTCGGTCCAACCCCAATTCACGGAATGTAAGGGAGGATCAGATGGTGCAGCTGTGTTCTATCGAGCAAGCGGTCGATGATGTCCTGGCGCGGTTGCCGGCACATATCCACATGGGCCTGCCTTTGGGGTTGGGTAAGCCCAACCACTTCGTAAACGCGCTGTATCGGCGCGTCGCGCAACTGCCTGAGCGCCAGCTGACGATCTATACCGCGCTTTGCCTGGGTCGGCCTTCCTTGGGCGACGGATTGCAAAAGCGTTTCCTTGAACCCTTTATCGAACGGGTTTTCGGAGACTATCCGGAATTGGCATTTCTCTCGGACCTGCAAAAAGACAACTTGCCGCCCAACATCCATATCCAGCAATTCTTCATGCAGCCCGGCAGCCTGCTTCACAGTGCATCGGCGCAACAGGACTATGTCAGTAGCAATTACAGCCACGCAGCGCGCGACATCAATGCCGCCGGGTTGAACCTGATCGCGCAGCTGGTGGCCAGCCACAGCGAACACCCTGATCGTCTGAGCCTGAGCTGCAACCCGGACATCACCCTCGACTTGTTTCCGATGATCGCCAAGCGCCGAGAAGCGGGAGAGACGATCCTGATGGTGGGCCAGGTGCACAACGACTTGCCCTACATGCCCGGTGACGCGGAAATCGGCATCGATGCGTTCGACTTTTTGATCGACGCAAAGGACAGCACCACCCTGTTCTCGACGCCCAACATGCCCGTAGGTTTTCAGGATCACTTCATCGGATTGCATGCCAGCACGCTGGTGCGCGATGGCGGTACCTTGCAGATTGGTATCGGTTCCATGGGGGACGCGCTGACCGCCGCACTGCTGGCGCGGCAAGCCGATAACGACGGTTACAAGGCACTGCTGGCGGATATCAATCTCAGCCAGTGGGCGCAACTCATCGACCGCGAAGGGGGCGTCGAGCCATTCGCCAAAGGGCTGTACGGTTGCAGTGAAATGTTCGTGAACGGCTTACTGGTATTGGCCGACGCCGGGATCGTGCGGCGCAAGGTGTATCCCGACGTACCGACGCAGCAACAGGCCAATGCCGGCACCTTGGATGAGGCCGCACAGAGTGACGGCATCTCGGTGCATGGTGGATTTTTCCTCGGGCCGCGCAGCTTCTACGAGCGTTTGCGTGAGTTGCCGCAAAGCAAACGGCTCGAGTTCAACATGACCCGCATCAGTTACATCAATGAGCTCTACGGTCAGGAAGAACTCAAGCGCTTGCAGCGCCTGGACGCGCGTTTCATCAACACGGTGTTTACCATGACCCTTATGGGCGCCGGTGTAGCCGATCAGCTGGAAGACGGGCGGGTGCTCAGCGGGGTGGGTGGGCAATACAACTTCGTCGCCCAGGGCCATGCGCTGGAAGGGGCGCGGTCGGTGCTGATTTTGCGCAGCTGGCGGGAGGCGGGCGGGGAGGTCAGCTCAAACATTGTTTGGGAATACGGCCATTGCACCATTCCACGGCACCTGCGCGACATCGTGGTCACCGAGTACGGCATCGCTGATCTGCGCGGAAAAAACGATGCGGCGGTGATTGAGGCATTGCTGAACATCAGCGATTCACGCTTTCAGTCGGACTTGATCGAGCAGGCGCAGAAGGTCGGGAAATTGCCCAAGGATTTCCGCATGGATCCGCGATTTACCGACAACACTGCGCAGCGTTTGCAGGACATTCAGGCCCGTCATCCGCAGTTGTTTCCCGAGTATCCGCTGGGGTGTGATTTCACCGCGCAGGAGCGGGATGTGTTGCGGGCGCTGAACTGGTTGAAGAGCAAGTTCAAGCTCACGGAGATACTGGAACTGGGCAAGGCTGCGTTGGATGCGCCGCCGGCCTCTGATTTTCCCGAGCATCTGGAGCGGATGCAGCTGACGAGTCCGGAGGGGTTGAAAGAGGATCTGTTTCAGCGGCTACTGCTCACCGGCCTTAAAGCCACCGCTATCTAAAAGACAACAAAAAACCTGTGGGAGCCGGGCTTGCCCGCGATGAGGCCGTAACATTCACCACAGATGTTGAATGTTCAGCCGCCATTGCGGGCAAGCCCGGCTCCCACAGGTTCGGTGGTGCAACGGGTTTATTCGATAAACGTTACAACGCCATCTTTCAACGATAGCACCCGGGCCAGGGATTCAACGCGGTAACCCTGCGCATCCAGCTCGGCACGGCCACCCTGGAACGACTTCTCGATCACGATTCCCAAACCGGCCACGGTCGCACCGGCCTGTTTGATAATCGAGATCAGCGCCTGGGAAGCTTTACCGTTGGCCAAAAAGTCATCGATGATCAGCACGCGGTCGCTGCTGGTCAGGTGACGCGGCGAGATCGCTACCGTGCTTTCGGTCTGCTTGGTGAACGAGTACACGGTCGCCGACAGCAGGTTTTCGGTCAGGGTCAGAGACTGATGCTTGCGCGCAAAGATCACCGGCACGCCAAGGTTCAGGCCCGTCATAATGGCCGGAGCAATGCCCGAGGCCTCGATGGTCACGATCTTGGTGATGCCCGAGTCCTTGAACAGCGTGGCGAACTCGTCGCCAATCAGCTTCATCAGGGCCGGGTCGATCTGGTGGTTCAAAAAGGCGTCGACCTTCAGGACCTGATCGGAAAGCACGATGCCTTCTTCGCGAATTTTCTTGTGCAGTGCTTCCATGAAGCTTTCCTCTACTGACGCGGTATGCGCCTAGCTTGTAAAAAGTGTTTGGTTAAAAAGTGCTCAATTCTAGCGCTTTAACATCGCGCGTATATCCGCCAGTGCGGTATTACCGCGAACGGCTTTGACTTCAACGGGCGTGTCGTCGTTGCCTTCCCAGGCCAGGTCGTCCGGCGGCAGTTCATCGAGGAAGCGACTCGGTGCGCAATCGATGATCTCGCCGTACTGCTTACGCTTGGCGGCGAACGTGAAGGCCAGGGTCTGACGCGCGCGGGTAATGCCAACGTAGGCCAGGCGGCGTTCTTCTTCGATGGTGTCGGCTTCGATACTGGAGCGGTGCGGAAGGATTTCCTCCTCCATGCCCATGATGAACACGTAGGGGAATTCCAGGCCCTTGGAGGCGTGCAAGGTCATCATCTGCACGCCTTCGGCGCCGTCTTCCTCTTCCTGCTGACGTTCTAGCATGTCGCGCAATACGAGTTTGCCGATGGCATCCTCGACGGTCATCTCGCCTTCCTCGTCCTTCTCGAGGGTGTTTTTCAACGCCTCGATCAGGAACCAGACGTTACCCATGCGGTAATCGGCGGCCTTGTCACTGGAGCTGTTAGTGCGCAGCCAGTTCTCGTAGTCGATGTCCATGACCATGCTGCGCAACGCCGAGATCGGATCTTCGCCGGCGCACTGCTCGCGGACTTTGTCCATGAAACGCTTGAAGCGCGACAGGCGATCGGTGAAACGGGTGTCCAGATGCTCCCCCAGGCCGATTTCGTCGGTGGCGGCGTACATCGAGATCTTTCGCTCGGTGGCGTAGTTACCCAGCTTCTCCAGCGTGGTCGAACCGATTTCCCGGCGTGGGACGTTGATCACCCGCAGGAAGGCGTTGTCGTCGTCCGGATTCACAATCAGGCGGAAGTAGGCCATCAGGTCTTTCACTTCCTGACGTCCGAAGAAGCTGTTGCCGCCAGACAAACGATAGGGAATCTGGTGGTGCTGCAGCTTCAGTTCGATCAACTTGGCCTGGTAGTTACCGCGGTACAGGATCGCAAAGTCGCTGTACGGTCGGTCAGTACGCAAGTGCAGGGTCAACAGCTCAACGGCCACACGCTCGGCTTCGGCGTCTTCGTTGCGGCAACGGATCACGCGGATTTCATCGCCGTGACCCATCTCGCTCCACAGCTGCTTTTCGAATTCGTGCGGGTTATTGGAGATCAGCACGTTCGCGCAGCGCAGGATGCGGCTGGTGGAGCGATAGTTCTGCTCCAGCATCACCACTTTCAGGGACGGGTAATCGTCCTTGAGCAGCATCAGGTTTTCCGGGCGCGCGCCACGCCAGGCATAAATCGACTGGTCATCGTCGCCCACCACGGTGAACTGGTTGCGCGTGCCGATCAGCAGTTTCACCAGCAAATACTGGCTGGCGTTGGTGTCCTGGTATTCGTCCACCAGCAGGTAGCGGACCTTGTTCTGCCACTTCTCGAGAATGTCGGCGTGTTCCTGAAACAGCTTTACCGGCAGCAGGATCAGGTCGTCGAAGTCCACCGCGTTGAACGCCTTGAGCGTGCGCTGGTAGTGGGTGTAGACGATGGCGGCGGTCTGCTCCTTGGGGTTGCGCGCGTTTTCCAGGGCTTCAGGCGGCAGGATCAGGTCGTTTTTCCACGAGCCGATCATGTTCTTGATCTCGTCGACGCCGTCGTCGCCCGAATATTCCTTCTGCATGATGTCGGTCATCAAGGCTTTGACATCGGTCTCGTCAAAGATTGAAAAACCAGGCTTGTAGCCCAGGCGAACGTGTTCCTTGCGGATGATGTTCAAGCCCAGGTTGTGGAAGGTGCACACCGTCAGGCCGCGGCCTTCACCGCCCTTGAGCAGGGTGCCGACCCGTTCCTTCATCTCGCGCGCGGCCTTGTTGGTAAAGGTCATGGCGACGATGTACTGGGCGCGAATGCCGCAGTTCTGGATCAAATGCGCGATTTTGCGCGTGATCACACTCGTCTTGCCGGAGCCTGCGCCGGCGAGCACCAAAAGAGGGCCGCCGACGTAGCTCACGGCTTCTTGCTGCCGGGGATTGAGTCGGGACATACGGAATCAGAGAGTCGTTTGCGAAATGGGCCGGCATTTTAACAGGCTCAGCGAATTGTGCTGCTCTCTCCGACTTGTGACGTAACACGCGATCTCTATTTGCCGGTTTTGATACTTTCACGCAGGATGCATGATTAATTTGCGTCTAATGTTCGTAATTCCTGATACAAAAGCCTCGTTTGATAACTGATGTCATTTGGTCATTGGTTATCGGCGCGGCATAATGCTCGTCGCCATCTCTTTGCAGAGTCTAGGGAGCTAGCTTGTCTACGCCTGTCGAACCCTTGCGTTTGCTGCTACTGGCCGAAGAGCCAGCGTGGGCAGCGTTGTTGCGCGAGTGTCTGGCTCCGATGGGGAGCTCGGCCGTGTTGATCAGCGCCCCAAGTTGGGAGTCGGTCAGCAGTTTGTTCGACGACAACCGCCACGCGGTGTTGTTGACGGTCCCTGCACTGGCGCCGCTGCCAGGCCAATGCACTCTGCCGACGGTATTGCTGCTCGAACACGAGCCCGTGTCGCCACCCGATGGTGTTAGCGACTGGTTGGTGCGTGACGTACTGGATTCAGGCATGTTGCGTCGCTGCTTGCGCCATGTGCGCGAACGCGGTCTGCTGGAAAACACCCTGCAGCGTCTGGCCGAGCAAGACCCGTTGACGGGCATCGCCAACCGGCAGGGGTTCCAGACGTTGCTGGCGGCGCGGCTGGTGGAAAACGACGGCCGAGGCCTGGCGCTTGGTCACCTGGACCTCGACAACTTCCGTCATGCCAACGACGCCCTTGGCCATCAGGCTGGCGACCGGTTGATTCTGCAAGTCGTCGCGCGGTTGAAAAGCCAGCTTGAGGCCGGCGATCAGCTGGCGCGGCTGGGCAGCGATGAATTTGCCTTGCTGATCGACACCCGTCGCGCGCCTCAACGTGCCGAGTGGATGGCGGAACGAATCACCGAAGCGCTGGCCGAGCCCTATTGGGTCGACGGCGAAAGCCTGTTGATCGGTTCCAGCCTGGGCATTGCCCACGCCCGGGCCCAGGCCGGTGCCGATCCGCTGATGTGGCATGCCCACATCGCGATGCAACAGGCCAAGAGCACGCAGGGCTGCACCTTCCACATATTCAACGAACGCATTAACCGCAATGCTCGCAGCATGGCCGACCTCGAAAGCGAGCTGCGCCGGGCGTTGCGTCGGGATGAACTGGAGCTGCATTACCAACCCAGGCTGAATCTCGAAGACGGGCAAATCGTCGGCCTCGAAGCCTTGGTGCGCTGGCGGCATGCCGAGCGTGGCTTGTTGCCTCCGAGCGAATTTGTCCCGCTGGCCGAGCAAAGCGGTTTGATCGTGCCGCTGGGTTACTGGGTTATTTCCCGTGCGTTGCGTGACATGCAGGCGCTGCGCGAGCGCGGTCTGCCGGCGTTGCACATGGCGATCAACCTGTCATTCCGGCAGTTTCAGGACAGCCAGCTGCTGCCGACATTGAGTCGCTTGATCGTCGAGCGCGGCGTCGAGGCGCAGTGGCTGGAGTTCGAGTTGACCGAAACGGCAGTCATGCGCCGCAGCGATCTGGTGAAGCAGACCATGGATGCCCTCGGACGCCTGGGTGTGCGCTTCTCACTGGATGATTTCGGGACCGGATTTTCGTCATTCGTGCACCTCAACAGCCTGCCGATTGCCTTGCTGAAGGTCGACAAAAGCTTTGTCGGCGGCATGGAAGAGCGTGAGGAAAATCGAAAACTGGTCCACGCGATGATCAACCTCGCGCATAACCTCAACCTGGAAGTGGTTGCCGAAGGGGTGGAAACCGCGGCACAGCTGGATCTGTTGCGCGGGTTTGGTTGCGATCAGGTCCAGGGATACCTCATCAGCAAGCCGCTGCCGTTGGCCGAACTGGTTGAGTATCTGACGTTTGGTTCGAGCCAGCAGCCTGCATTGGAAGTCGTGAGCTGATCCCACACTGAATTACGGCGCTTTTTGTGGCGAGGGAGCTTGTCGAATCGTCGCACCGTCCCGCTCGGCTGCGAAGCAGTCGCAAAGTAATGGGGCCCGCTTCGCGCCCCAGCGGGAGCAAGCTCCCTCGCCACACAAGCACTCAAGGAAACCTCAGTCAGGCTGGGCGATCTGGAAACTTTCCGCCGAAGACGGCTCCCGCCGGATCATCCGCTTCATCTTCCATTCAAACGCCAGCGTCAGACCCACCGCCGCGCACGCCAGGCCCAGCGCCAAACCCCACCAGACCCCCGTCGGCCCCCAGTTCAAATGGAAGGCCATCCACCAGGCGGCCGGCGCACCGATCAGCCAATAGCAACCCAGTCCGACAAGGAATGTGGTCTTGGCGTCCTTCAGCCCACGGATGCAGCCCATAGCGATGGTTTGCGTACCGTCGAACAGCTCGAACCACGCCGCCACCGCCAGCAGACTCACGGCCAGCTCGATGACCGGGCGAAACGCCGGGTCGTTGTGGTCCAGAAACAAACCAATCAACTGATTCGGCAGCAGCCAGAACACCATCGCGAAACCCAGCATCGCTATCGCTCCGAACGCCAGGCCGACCCTACCTGCCAGCCGTGCATCCAGCAGTTGCCCCGCGCCGTAATGCTGGCCGATGCGCATGGTGATCGCATAGGAGAGTCCCGCCGGAATCATGAACGCCACTGAAACGATTTGCAGCGCGATCTGATGCGCGCCCAATTGGGTGCTGCCCATCGTGCCCATGCACAGTGCAGCGAATGCAAACAGCCCGACTTCCACCGCATAGGTGCCGCCAATGGGCAGGCCCAGGCGCCACAGCTCTTTGAGGTACTGACGATTAGGTCGTGACAAGCCCGCGCGCAACGGATAAGCGTCGTACGCGGGATGCCGGCGAATGTGCAGCGCGAGTGCCACTGCCATGAGGTTGGCGACAATGGCCGTGACCAGCCCAATCCCCACCAGGCCCATTTTCGGCAGCCCGAACATGCCAGTGATCAACGCATAGTTGAGCAGGAAGTTAGCGACCGTACCGGCGAGGCTGATGACCATGACGGGCGTCGCCCGGCCGATCGCACTGGTGAAACCGCGCAGGGCCATGAAGCTCAGATAACCCGGCAGGGCGAACGGCAGGATCAGCAGAAACTGCCCGGCCATCTGGACGTTGGTTTCGGTCTGACCGAACAGCAACAACACCGGCTTGAGGTTCCACAACAGCAAGCCCGCCACCAGCGCCATCAACCACGCCAGCCACAAACCCGCCTGGGTCAACTTGGCGGCGCCGACAATATCGCCGGCACCCTGCCGGATGGCCACCAGGGTGCCCACGGCGGCGATCACGCCAATGCAGAAAATCGACACAAACGAATAAGTCGCGGCGCCAAGGCCCCCGCCGGCCAATGCTTCCGGACTGAGGCGCGCCATCATCAACGTATCGGTGAGAACCATCAGCATGTGCGCCAACTGCGAGGCAATCAACGGCCCCGCCAGCCGCAGGATGGCCCAGAGTTCAACACGCGCTGGATGCTTCATGATCATCACGCTCTATTTTCAAGGGGAACAGAAGACCGTCGATTCTCGGCGCTCTCAAGGGTTTGCACAAAAGGATAAAAAGGATGGGTTGCATGATTAAAACTCATCCTTAATAGTCTCTGATAAGTTCGCCGCATTGTGTTGTAGGAGCTTTCCCCATGTCTCGTCGTCTTCCTCCCTTGTATGCCCTTCGCGCATTTGAAGCTGCGGCGCGACACAGCTCGTTTACCCGTGCAGGCGAAGAGTTGTCGATCACTCAGAGTGCGGTCAGCCGGCACATTCGCACGCTCGAGGAGCATTTTGCCTGTCGACTGTTTCACCGCAGCGGTCGAAACCTTCAGTTGACCGAATCGGCCCGTCTGTTGTTGCCGGGCATTCGCGAAGGCTTCGGCGCCCTGGAGCGAGCGTGCAATACCTTGCGCGCCGAAGATGACATCCTGCGCATGAAGGCACCGTCGACCCTGACCATGCGCTGGTTGTTGGCACGACTGAGTCGCTTCCGTCACTTGCAGCCGGGCAATGAAGTGCAGCTGACCAGCGCCTGGATGGACATTGACTCGGTGGATTTCAACGACGAACCGTTTGACTGCGCCGTATTGCTGAGCAATGGGCATTTCCCTCCGGATTGGGAGGCGAGCTATCTGTTTCCCGAAGAGTTGATCCCGGTCGGCGCACCGAACCTGCTTAACGATCAACCCTGGGATGTCACACGCCTGGCCAACACTGAATTGCTCCACCCGACGCCGGACCGTCGCGACTGGCGCAACTGGCTGGAACGCATGGGTATGGCTGGTCAGGTGTCGCTCAAGGGTGGGCAGGTGTTCGATACGCTGGAGCTGGGCATGATCGCCGCTGCGCGCGGGTACGGTGTGTCGATGGGCGATCTGCTAATGGTGGCCGAGGATGTGGCGCAAGGGCGCCTGAGTTTGCCGTGGCCGACGGCTGTCGCCAGCGGTGAGAAATATTACCTGGTCTGGCCGAAAACCCGTCCCGGTGGTGAACGAATGCGCCGACTCAGTGATTTCCTGCAAGGCGAAGTTCGGGCAATGGAGTTGCCCGATGTCGAGCATTTGAGCTGAATCGATAGAGCCGTCGCAATGACGGCTTGAGCTATCTCCCGGTGAATCACTCAAGTATTCAGCTTTGCCGCCGAAAGTCTGCAGGTGGAACCTTCGTGCAGGTTCGACCGAATTCCCATTATTAGAAATTTTGCTGAGTGTGCGTCGCGATCAGGATGATCCGGTCACTCGGCCAGGAGCAGTCATGTCTCAACCTCGTGCCCGGATCGCCTCACAACTGGGGCTAGCGCTGGCCGTGATACTGGCGGTGGTCATCAGCGGCAGTACGCTGTTTGCGTTGCGCTCGCTGGATACAGCCAATCTCGCCACCCGCGAAGAACATCTGGCCAGTGAAGCCCGGCTGCTGGCCGATCAGTTGAGCACCTTCCACGGTACGTTGCGCGAAAGCACCCAGCGCCTCAGTGGATTGTTCGAAAAGCGTTTCAGCGTCGGCCTTAGCCTGCATCCGGATGAGCCGGTGACAGTGGCCGGAGTGAAGACACCTGGCCTGCACCTGGGCAGCGAAGTGCTGAACAACAACTTCAGCGAAGTGGATGAGTTCAAGCAAATGACCGCCGGCGTCGCCACGCTGTTCGTGCGCAACGGCGATGACTTTATCCGCGTCAGTACGTCTCTGAGCAAACAGGACGGCACGCGGGCCATCGGTACACTGCTCGATCATGCGCATCCGGCTTATGCACGCCTGATGGCAGGGCAGAGCTACGTCGGTCGTGCGCTGCTCTTCGAACGGTCCTACATGACGCAGTACACCCCCGTACGTGACAGTGGCGGCAAGGTCATCGCCGTGTTGTTCGTAGGATTCGATTATACCGATGCGCAGAATGCGCAATTTGCCAACCTCAAGCGATTCCGTATTGGTCAAACCGGCTCGTTGGCGTTGCTGGATGAGCAGGGCAAGTGGCTGGTGCCGATCGCTGGCGTGCAAGCGCTGGATCAAGCCGTTCCGGCCATCACGGCGCTGTCCAAGACACCGGGCACGGGCGATTTCTGGAGCGACAAGTCCGAAGCGTTCTACAGCGTGGCGGTGCCGTTTGAGGGCGGTCCCTGGTCGGTGGTCGCGAGCATGCCGAAAGCTGAAATCAACGCGGTGACCTGGAGTGTCGGTATTCGATTGGCAATCGGCAGCCTGTTGGCCATGTTGATTGCGGTGGGTTCGGCGGTCTGGCTGTTGCGCAGCAAGCTCGCGCCGCTGGGCGATCTGGTACGTCAGGCCGAAGCCTTGGGCGCCGGGGATTTGAGCGTGCGCCTGAATGTGTCCAGTCATGATGAAATCGGTCAGTTGGCCAGGGCCTTCAACCAGATGAGTCAGGCGCTGTCGACCATGGTGGAGCACATCCGCAAAGCCTCGGAAGAGGTCAATAGACGCGCGCAGGCGTTGTCCGGGTTATCTGGCGGCGCGTACGAAGGAATGGAGCAGCAGTCGGGCGAAATCACCAGCATGGCCGGCGCTGTGGAGGAGTTCAGTGCGACGTCCCTGAACATTGCCGACAACATGGGCAGCACCGAGCGCCTGGCTCAAGACAACGCACAACAAACGCGGATCGGTCGTACATCGATGGAGGAAGCGTCCTCGTCTCTGGAACAAATCGCTGGCGCACTGAACAGTACCGCGACCGTGATCAACACCCTGGGTCAGCGTTCGCAGGAAATCGGCGGCATCGTCGGGGTCATTACTTCGATTGCCGAACAGACCAACCTGCTGGCGCTGAACGCGGCGATCGAAGCTGCCCGTGCCGGTGAGCAGGGCCGTGGATTCGCGGTGGTGGCCGATGAGGTTCGCAATCTGGCTTCGCGTACGCGTCAGGCTACAGATGAAATTTCGGTGATGATCCAAAGCATCCAGCAAGAGACGGGCAACGCCATCAGCACCATGGAGCAGGGCAATGTGCTGATGCAGGAAGGCTTGTCACGTAACGCCAATGTCGCCACGGCGCTGGCGCGGATCGATGAGCAGAGCCGCTCGGCGGGTCAGCAGTTTGCTGCCATCACCACGGCGACCCAGGAGCAGAGCAGCACGGCAACGTTGCTGAGTAGCAACCTGCAAAGCATTGCGTTGGCGAACAGTGAGCAGCGCGAAGTGGTGTCGAACCTGGCGGTGACGGCCAAAGAGCTGGAGAGCCTGGCAGCGGAGTTACGTTCCGAGGTTGACCGGTTTCGGTAAGTCGCCTCTGAGATCCCCATCGCGGGCAAGCCTTGCTCCCACATGATTTGTGTCGTTTCCTGTGGGGCAAGCCTTGCTCCCACATGATTTGTGTCGTTTCCTGTGGGAGCAAGGCTTGCCCGCGATGGGGACGACTCGGTTTCGGCATTTACTGAGTCGCCGGCCGATACTGCAACGCCTCCGCCAAATGCCCCCGTGTAATCTCATCGACCTGCTCAAGGTCCGCCAAGGTGCGCGCTACCTTCAGCAACCGATGAGCCGAGCGCAGCGACAACGTCAACCGTTCGCAGGCAGACTCCAGCCAGCTTTCATCCGCTGTGGATAACGTGCAGTGAGCGCGCAAACCCGGCAGATCGAGGAACGCATTCGCGCAACCCTGACGCTTGTGCTGTCGCTCCCGAGCTTCGGCAACCAGAGCGGCCGCCGTTGCGGTGTCATCGCCCGGTTTAAGCGCTGGATTCAGCGCAGTGGCTTCCCGGGCGACGGTCAGGTGCAGGTCGATGCGATCCAGCAGCGGGCCGGACAATTTGTTGCGATAGCGCTGAATCATGTCCGGCGTGCAGGAGCAGCGGCCCGTGGGCTCCCCAAGATATCCACAGGGGCAGGGATTCATTGCCGCCACCAATTGGAAGCGAGCCGGAAACCGCACCCGGTCTTTGGCCCGGGAGATCACGATATGTCCCGACTCCAATGGCTCCCTCAGCACTTCCAATACTTTGCGATCAAACTCGGGAAGCTCGTCCAGAAACAGTACGCCGTGATGGGCGAGGGTGATTTCGCCGGGTTGCGGTTTCGAACCACCGCCGACCAATGCAGGGCCGGAAGCCGAGTGATGCGGCTGCCGGAACGGACGCTGCGGCCAGTGACTTAAGGGGACGCAACTGACCACCGACTTGATGGCCGCGACTTCCAGTGCTTCGCTCTCGGCCAGCGGTGGCAGCAAGCCTGGCAGTCGGCTCGCAAGTAATGTCTTCCCCGTCCCCGGAGGTCCGCTGAACAACAGGTTATGCGCACCTGCCGCGGCAATCAGCAAAGCTCGCTTGGCCGCCATTTGGCCCTGGACCTCGTTCAAATCCGGGTAGGGCCTGCTGGCATGCATCAGGCCATCTGAAACGTAAGGCGCAATGGGCAGATGACCATTGAAATGCGAAACGGCTTCCAGCAGGTGGTCCACTGCGATGACCTTCAACCCTGAAGCCAGACAGGCCTCCTCGGCATTCGCCCGCGGCACCATCAACGAACGACCGGCCTTGCGCGCAGCCAGTGCTGCCGGTAGCACGCCTCGCACGGCCCTTACTGCCCCCGACAGCGCCAACTCTCCCAGACACTCGATGTCATCCAGTGTGAGCGCCGGCACCTGGACACTGGCCGACAGAATCCCCAAGGCAATCGCCAGATCAAACCGTCCGCCATCTTTGGGCAGATCTGCCGGTGCGAGATTCAGCGTGATGCGCCGCGCCGGAAATTGCAGCCCCGAATTGATGATCGCGCTGCGTACACGATCCTTGCTTTCCTTCACCGCAGCCTCAGGCAAGCCGACCATTGTCAGTGATGGCAAGCCATTGGCGAGGTGGACTTCGACGGTAACGGCAGGTGCTTCCACGCCAACCTGGGCACGGCTGTGGACGATGGAGAGGGACATGGTCGTTCCTTGAGTTGTACGGGGGCCGCTTCCTGCGGGTTGTTGAAGGGTAGTCGGAGAGCAGGGATTTGGTGGGGTGATTACGCGGGCGAATTTTCACTGGATGTTGCGAGTAGCTTCCCTGAACTGCAGGCGAAAAAAAACCGCCTTCGGGATACGGTTTCTCTCGTAAAAAAAATTAGCGTCGTCCGCCAGCTAACCAGCCACCAGGCTCAAGTTCTTTACCGCGCGCGATGCCGACTTCAATAATTCGCAGTTGATTGGCCGATAAGTTTCCAGCCAGGCGGCGGGCTTCAGCGTGGAACTCAACAATTTGTAAAAGTTTCGCCTTTCGCTTTTTTGGGCTCATGCACTCCTCCTGCGATGGGTTGTTTTTTGAATGTTATTGGTCGTTCAAGAACATGACAAGGCGGTTGTTCTGGTCAAAGTCGAATCCGAGATCTCGATAATAAAAAATAACGTTCGGATCAGGTTCCTGGATTTCAATCACTTTGCATCCAAGCATACGCGCATAGAAATCAGCGGCGAGTATGGCGATTGGAGCTATCACACCACGAAGCGGATGGGCTGTGTCTGGATCCCCCTGCAGAAGTACTATTTTCAGACAGATTGCGCTTCTTCTCGGTGTTGCATAACACAAACCGCACAGATTCTGCCCATACCAAATGGCCAGATCCAAGCCCTTGGCATCTTTACGCTTCCACTCGGCGATGTGATCCCACGGATAGATTGCTGCTCCTTTCCATAAATGACATTGCTCTATCGCTGCGGCGGTAATCGGCTCGAACCTCACAGGTGCTACGTCGATTTTTAAAGCGCGAGGTGCGATTTGATTATAAATGCTTTGTAGGTGAGCTTCCTTGTGTCGGATTTAAAAGTCTGGTTACGCAGGTCCGTGCCTTTCCCTTTTCTTCTCATTGCAAACATCTATCGAATATCGAGCCGAGAAGCGTAGAGAGCGGGTGAGGAATGATAAATCAGGCGAGAGAGCTGCTTTTTGTAGGACCGTGCCGAGATAGGTGAAGGACATCGGTGAAAGAGCGTAAATGGACTTGTCGGGCGAAGGTGGCTGCTTATGATCTCGCTAAACGCAGCAATAGGAGGCGTGAATGAAGAGGACCGGGATGCGCCCAATTCATCCTGTTGAGATTCTTGGCGAAGAGTTTTTGAGGCCGATGAGTATTTCGCCTGAGGCTTTTGCTCGCTCTATGAACGAGTCTGAAGCCGAAGTGAGCGACTTTGTGAAGCAGCAGCGTGGCGTCAGTGCTGCTTTCGCGAGGAAGTTATCCATTCATCTGAACACCACGCCCGAGTTCTGGCTGGATCTCCAATCGACCTACGATCAGCGTAAGTTCGAAGTTGGGCGTGGATAAGTCTCAAATGCTCATAGTGATTGCAAGGCCTGCGAAGCTCGCTTCCACCACGGTCTATTGAGCGAAGCTTTTGGTGCCTCCTGATCAGGCAGTACGAGCGGCACGTCCTCCAGTCGAATCCACGGCTTGTTGTTCCAGTGCAGCAAGCTCAACGACATCTCTGGCCAATTCAACAGGCTCAGCACCGGTCGCTCGGTTGCGGGCGGTTGCTCTGCGTCTCGGAGTGCTGGCACCACGTCGTGGGTGAGCCATTCGCGCAGGCTTCGGTATTCGGGACAGTAGTGGTAGACGAGCAGGGCGTAGACGCCGGATTCGCTGATCAGCAGGGTGTTTTCGAGGCTGCCGTGGATGAGCATTCGTGCGGTTTGGCTTTGGTCGGGGTCGAGTTTTCGGAGGGTGCGCTCGTCGATGTAGAGGCGGATGAGTCGGCCCAAGTCGCGGGCGCTTAACCATGGTTGATTTTCTAGGAGGAGGGCGTGGAGGTGAAGTTTGTGGCGGGTGAAGACGTGTGGGGTTAGATAATCGTCATTGCAATTCATTGATACAGCTCCTTTTGCCTAAAGGGCTGCCAGTAATTGTCGCCAAACAATTGGGTGGCAGTTGTGCGCGGGTTGGCGAGCCGGAGCAAAAGGAACCCGGCAGACCCGAAGGTCTCCCACGCACAACCGCCATGACTCGAGTCGATGGTCGTCGCATTCCTTAAACTTCCAGGTCGCCAAACCCAGTGCTGAACATTCAGCAGTGGGTGAGCTTAGGAACCGGAGCTATGCGGCGCAATCGGACGGCGGATGAGAATTTTGTAGGACGTTGCCGGGATGTTTGCAGGCTTTAAGATCAAAAGATTGCAGCCTGCGGCAGCTCCTACAGGGAAGCAGTTTGGTGTCATTAAAATTGTGGTGAGGCCATCGCGAGCGAGCCCGCTCCCACAGGGATTGCGGTGTTTATTCGGTCGGCGGGGTTAGCTTGGCTTCCATCTCGGCGACTTTCGCCTCAAGGCTTTCCAGCCGCGCACGGGTGCGTGCGAGCACGACCATCTGGCTATCAAACTCTTCCCGGCTCACCAGGTCCAGCTTGCTGAAGCCGCTCTGCAATAACGCCTTGAACTGGCTTTCGATTTCGCTTTTCGGCAGCGGGGTGTCGCCGCTGAAAAGGCGGGAGGCAGTGCCTGTCAGGGCGTCGAGGAAGTCTTTGGGCGCGAGCATGAGAAAGGTCCTGGAAACAATGGCGGGCAGTGTATCACGCAGTGTCTATAGTCAATCTCGATGCCAGGGTGCACGCTTTTCGCGCATGCGGACGGACGGCATCGCACCGTTGTTGTGCGTATACAGCGGGCCATTTGCGTGAAGTGGCTGGTCGCTGAGGCCAAGGGATTGAATTCAGTCGTTTTTGTGGAGATGGCAAGCTTTCTGCTTAGTGCCTAGTGACCCATGCACTGATGCAGTCGCTGTGACGAATGCAGTGCGCCGGGCGGAACGGGGAAGTGTTTCGTCAGGAGCGGTTAACTGGCGTCGGACGGGCAGGTAAGGCCGACGATGCGTTACAAAGCCAGGCACTGCGCTTAGACTTGAGTCGGGTTTGTTTTCCTGGGGCAAGTCCACCAATTCGGGAGAGAGTTTTCATGAAGCTAGTCACTGCCATCATCAAGCCGTTCAAACTGGACGACGTGCGCGAGTCGCTGTCCGAGATCGGCGTGCAGGGCATTACCGTTACTGAAGTCAAAGGCTTCGGTCGGCAGAAGGGTCACACCGAGCTGTATCGCGGCGCGGAATACGTGGTCGATTTCCTGCCAAAGGTGAAGATCGACGTCGCCATTGACGACAAGGATCTGGATCGGGTTATCGAGGCGATAACCAAGGCAGCCAACACCGGCAAGATCGGTGACGGCAAGATCTTCGTGGTCAATCTGGAACAGGCGATTCGCATCCGTACCGGCGAAACCGATACCGACGCAATCTAAAAAAGCCGCCACAAACCCAACGCCCCAGGAGAAAACAATATGACTCTGCGTAAATTCGCAGGGCTAGGAGCCCTGTTGTCCCTCGTAATGCCCAGCCTGGCTATGGCGGCAGACGAAGTGGCGGCCCCAGTCCTCAACTCCGGCGACACCGCCTGGATGTTGACCTCGACAGCCCTCGTGCTGTTCATGACCATTCCCGGCCTCGCGCTGTTCTACGGCGGCATGGTTCGGTCCAAAAACATTCTTTCCGTGATGATGCAGTGCTTCGCCATTACCGGTCTGATCAGCATCCTGTGGGTCATTTATGGCTACAGCATTGCGTTCGACACTACCGGCATGGAGCAGGGCGTCGTCAACTTCAACTCGTTCTTTGGCGGCATGGGCAAGGCGTTCCTCGCCGGTGTCACGCCATCGAGCCTGACCGGTCCTGCGGCACTGTTCCCTGAGGCGGTGTTCATCACCTTCCAGATGACCTTCGCCATCATTACCCCTGCATTGATCGTCGGTGCTTTCGCCGAGCGGATGAAGTTCTCCGCCATGCTGATCTTCATGGGCATCTGGTTCACCCTGGTTTATGCACCGATCGCGCACATGGTCTGGTCCGGTAACGGCGGCCTGATGTGGGACTGGGGCGTGCTGGACTTCGCCGGCGGCACCGTTGTGCACATCAACGCCGGTGTGGCAGGTCTGATTTGCTGCCTGGTACTGGGCAAGCGCAAAGGTTTCCCGACCACTCCGATGGCTCCGCACAATCTCGGTTACACGCTGATGGGTGCTGCGATGCTGTGGGTAGGCTGGTTCGGTTTCAACGCCGGCTCTGCTGCTGCTGCAAACGGTACTGCAGGTATGGCGATGCTGGTCACTCAGATCGCAACCGCTGCCGCTGCATTGGGCTGGATGTTCGCTGAGTGGATTACTCACGGCAAACCAAGTGCTCTGGGTATTGCGTCGGGTGTTGTGGCCGGTCTGGTTGCAATCACTCCTGCCGCTGGCACCGTGGGCCCGATGGGTGCACTGGTGATTGGTCTGGCAGCGGGCGTTGTGTGCTTCTTCTGCGCGACCACGCTGAAACGCAAACTCGGTTATGACGATTCCCTGGACGCATTTGGCGTACACGGCATCGGCGGTATTCTCGGGGCGATCCTGACTGGTGTGTTTGCCGCACCGTCCCTGGGTGGTTTCGGCACTGTTACCGACATTGCCGCACAAGTCTGGATTCAGTGCAAAGGCGTCGGCTTCACGGTGATCTACACCGCGATCGTCACCTTCATCATTCTCAAGGTTCTGGATGCCGTCATGGGTCTGCGCGTGACCGAGGAAGAGGAAGCGGTCGGTCTCGATCTGGCACTTCACAACGAACGCGGCTACAACTTGTAAGTACGCGCAAAAATAATGCCCGGTTCGCCGGGCATTTTTTTGTCCGGGATTTGTCATTGAAGGTGAGGCTGAAAGGTTTTTTCTGTCAGCTTTCGACACCTTTTCAACAGTCAATTTTGTACGGTCAATCGCTTACAACGTTGAAGGAATATTAGGGCCTTTGTTTTTTCCCAGAGCGCGCTAGAATGCGCCCCGAACGTGCGGAGAACTGTATGTGGCAACAGACTCTGATTACCTTGCGGGCAAGGCCCCGAGGCTTTCATCTGGTAACGGACGAGTTACTCGCCGGCCTGCCTGAACTCAAGGCATGTCGGGTCGGTCTGTTGCACTTGTGGCTGCAGCATACCTCGGCGTCGTTGACCATCAACGAGAACGCCGATCCGGCGGTACGTCGCGACTTCGAACGATTTTTCAATCGTCTGATCCCACAAGGAACAGACGGCTATGAGCATAACGACGAAGGCCTGGACGACCTCCCGGCGCACTTCAAGGCCAGCGTACTTGGCTGTCAGCTCAGTTTGCCGATTTCGGCAGGCCGACTGGCGTTGGGCACCTGGCAAGGCGTTTATCTGGGCGAGCACCGTGATCATGGCGGTGCCCGTAAAGTCCTCGCCACCTTGCACGGTGAAGGGGCATAAGCCGTTGGTCACCAATGGCGATGGAATTTTTTCTGGCAACCGTCGACAGACGGTGAAGCTGGGCTATAACTAATCTGCTTTTCGCAAGTCATGAGGTAGAACATGAGCGACGATGATCTGGAAAACGACGACCTCGAAGTAGGCGACGACGACGAAACTGAAGAAGGTCTGGAAGCAGCGGCGGAAGACGTCGCTGAAGACGACGGCGGTGAAGCGCCCGTTCCGACCGCCAAGGGCAAAGCCAAGGCTGCGGTTTCGGTCGATGAGCTGCCGAGCGTCGAAGCAAAGAATAAAGAGCGCGATGCGCTTGCGCGGGCCATGGAAGAGTTCCTGGCCAAGGGCGGCAAGGTGCAGGAAGTGGAGGCCAACGTGGTCGCCGATCCTCCCAAGAAGCCTGATAACAAGTACGGCAGCCGGCCTATCTAAGCGCCTGCCCTTGCTTGCTGAAAAAGCCCGCCGTCGCTGCGGGCTTTTTCATGGGTTAAACAAATCTGTAGGAGCACAGCTTGCTCGCGATGTGCCGGCACATTCAAAACGGATGTCACTGACCCACAGCCATCGCGAGCAAGCTTTGCTCCTACAGGCCTGTCTGTCAGGCAGAAACTGCATTCCACCGCGCCAGCAACGCCGGCAATTCGGTCAGGCTGCGAATTTCGGCATCAGGCGAGTGGGCTGCCTCCCAGATTTTGCCCGCCGGATTAAACCAGATCGCCCGCAAGCCAGCCTGCTGCGCACCTGCGATGTCATCACCCGGATGATCTCCGATGTGCACCGCCGTCTCAGCCGTGGCACCACCGCGCTGCAAGGCTTCATGGAACAGCCGGGCGTCGGGCTTGGCGATGCCGATGTCTTCGGCGCACAGCGCGAACTTGAAGTAGTCCGCCAGCCCTAAACGGCGCACGTCAGCGTTGCCGTTGGTGACCACGCCGAGAGCGTAGTGGTTGGCCAGCAGTTCCAGGGTGGGTTGCACCTCAGGGAAGATTTCCAGCTGATGCCGGGCATGCAGGAACACTTCAAAACTCTGATCGGCCAGTTCAGACGCCTCGGCGTGAGGGTAGCCGGCTTCTTCCAGCGCCTGGAACAACACGCGTCGACGCAGGGCGCTGATGCGGTGCTTGAGGTTTGGCTCAATGCTCAAAATGCGTTCGCGAATGGCCCACAGATGTTCCACCGGCACCGCGCCCAGATTGGGCGCATGATCGGTGAGCCAGGCGCGCAATACCGCTTCAGCGCTGATGATCACTGGGGCGGTGTCCCACAGGGTGTCGTCGAGGTCGAAGGTGATCAGTTGGAGAGTCATGAATCATCGCCCTTAATGCGTTTGGCCCGTGGATGGGCACTGTCGTAGACCGTCGCCAGGTGCTGGAAGTCCAGGTGGGTGTAGATCTGCGTCGTCTTGATGTCCGAATGGCCGAGCAATTCCTGCACCGCGCGCAAGTCTTGGGAAGACTCCAGCAAGTGGCTGGCAAAGGAATGTCGAAGCATGTGCGGATGCAGATTCTGTCCCAGCTCGCGTTCGCCGGCAGCTTTGACCCGCACCTGAATCGCACGCGGACCCAGACGCCGACCTTGCTGGCTGACAAACACCGCATCGTCCGCCGGGTTGGTCATGGCCCGCAACGGGAGCCACAGTTCCAATGCTTCCCGGGCCTTTTTACCGACCGGTAACAGTCGCGTCTTGCTGCCCTTGCCCAGGACCTGGACCATGCCGTCAGCGAGGTCCAGCTGATCGAGATTGAGGCCGGTCAGCTCCGAAAGTCGCAGCCCGGAAGAATAGAACAGCTCCAGAATGGCCTGATCCCGACGCGCCAGGAAATCATCCTCGACCGCGCCTTCAAGCAGCTGTAGCGCGCGGTCAGTATCGAGGGTTTTGGGCAAGCGGCGTTCACCCTTGGGCGGAGCCAGGCCGTTGGCCGGATCGTGGTCGCACAAGCCTTCGCGATTCAGATAATGGTACAGCCCGCGCACTGCGGACAGCAGTCGCGCCAGGCTGCGGGACGATTGGCCCTGAGAGTGCAAACGAGCGATCAAGCCGCGCAGGCGCTGGATGTCCAGGGCCGCCCAGCTGCCGATGTTCTGTTTAATGCACCAGCCCAGAACCTTGTCGAGGTCGCGGCGATAGGCATACAGCGTGTGAGGCGACACCTGCCGCTCACTGCGCAGGTGTTCGCAGTAAGCGTCCAGTTGCCGTTCCATGATTAACGTACCGAGCGCAGGGAGTTGTTGACCCGTGGCAGCACGCGACCCATGACTTCAGCGATGTAGCTCAGGAACAGCGTACCCACGGAGCTCTTGTAGTGCTGTGGGTCGCGGCTGGCGATAGCGAGCACACCGTGGATGCCTTGATAGCTGATGGCGACGACGGCGGTGGAGCCGATCTGCTTGCGCTGCTCTTCACCGAACAGGAAGTCCAGCTCATGCTCGCGCAGGCTGCCGCTCACGCTCTTGTCTTCCGAGAGCAGGCCGCCAATGGCTGTCTGCGCGTCGGCATGAGTGACCCAGCGGCCAACCGGCATCGGGTTGTCACCGAGCAGGATCAGGCTGACAAAGGGCACCTGGAAGTCCTGGCGCAGGCTGTCTTCGACACTGATCACCACGTCTTCAAGGCTGTTGGCGTCCATCAGCGCGAGAATCAAGCGGCGGGTCTTGTCGAAGAGGCGATCGTTGTCGCGGGCGACATCCATCAAATGCGAGAGGCGGTGACGCAACTCGATGTTGCGGTCGCGCAGGATGGTCATCTGGCGTTCGACCAGCGAGATGGTGTCCCCTCGCTGATGCGGAATGCGCAAGGACGGTAGCAGTTCTTCGTGCGCGACAAAAAAGTCCGGATGAGCCTCCAGGTACGCGGCAATCGCCGCCGCCTCAAGGCTTTCGGAAGGGGATTCGTCGGGCTGTAGGGCGGGAACCTGGGGCTTGTCGGTCATGGGTTTGACTCACTCAAAGACGTACTTGTCCTTCATAAACTCGAACTGCCGGGCCGGTCATCATCACCGGTTGGCCAGGGCCTGCCCATTCAATGGACAGACGCCCGCCGGGCAGGTCGATCAATAGCGGCGAATCCATCCACCCCTGGCTGATCGCGGCCACTGCGGCCGCACACGCGCCGGTTCCGCAAGCCTGGGTTTCCCCGGCCCCGCGTTCCCAGACACGCAGTTGCGCGCGGTTACGGTCGATGACCTGGAGAAAACCGACATTGACCCGTGCCGGGAAGCGCGGGTGGTGTTCGATTTTCGGTCCCAACTCATGCACCGGTGCATTGTTGATGTCGTTGACCCGCAGCACCGCATGAGGATTACCCATGGACACGGCGGCCAGTTCGACCGGCGTGCCATCGACATCGATCTGGTAGCTCACGGCCTGTTCCGGCGCATCGAACGGGATGTCGGCTGGCACCAGGCGTGGCGCACCCATGTTCACACCAATCTGGCCATCGCTGCGGATGTCCAGTTCGATGATGCCGCTTTTGGTTTCGACGCGGATCTGCCGTTTCGCGGTCAGGCGCTTGTCGAGTACGAAGCGGGCGAAACAGCGCGCCCCGTTGCCGCACTGTTCCACTTCGGAACCGTCGGAATTGAAGATCCGATAACGGAAATCCACATCCGGATTACTCGGCGCTTCGACGATCAGCAACTGGTCAAAACCGATACCGGTGTGCCGATCGCCCCATTGCTTGGCATGCTTGGGCAGGATGTGCGCGTGCTGGCTGACCAGGTCGAGGACCATGAAGTCATTACCCAAGCCGTGCATCTTGGTAAAACGCAGCAGCATGGTTTTACTCCGGCAGCAGGCTTTCGCCAGCAAACAACTCGGCTACCGTCTCACGGCGACGCACTTCGAATGCCTGATCACCGTCCACCAGCACTTCTGCGGCGCGGCCGCGAGTGTTGTAGTTGGAACTCATGACAAACCCATAGGCGCCGGCCGAATGCACAGCCAGCAGGTCACCTTCTTCAAGGGCCAACTGACGGTCCTTGGCGAGGAAATCGCCGGTCTCGCAGATCGGGCCAACGATATCGTAGGCACGAGCAGCGGAATCGCGAGGGCGCACGGCGGTGACGTCCATCCAGGCCTGATACAGCGCAGGGCGGATCAGGTCGTTCATGGCCGCATCGACGATGGCGAAGTCTTTGTGTTCGGTATGCTTGAGGTATTCGACCTGGGTCAGCAGCACGCCGGCGTTGGCGACGATGAAGCGGCCCGGCTCGAACACCAGCGCCAGATCGCGACCGTCCAGACGCTCGCGCACGGCTTTGATGTAGTCGGCAGCCAGCGGCGGCTCTTCATCGCGATAACGCACGCCCAGGCCACCACCGAGATCGATGTGGCGCAGGTAGATACCGCAGTCGCCGAGGCGGTCGACCAGGCCCAGCAGGCGGTCGAGGGCATCGATGAACGGCGGCAGGGTGGTCAGTTGCGAACCGATGTGGCAATCGACGCCGACCACTTCCAGGTTAGGCAGTTGTGCGGCGCGGATGTACACGTCTTCGGCGTCGGCGATGGCGATGCCGAACTTGTTTTCTTTAAGACCGGTGGAGATGTACGGATGAGTGCCGGCGTCGACGTCCGGGTTGACGCGCAGCGAGATCGGCGCGCGAACGCCCAGCTCGGCGGCCACGACCTGAAGGCGTTCCAGTTCGTCGGTGGATTCGACGTTGAAGCAATGCACGCCGACTTCCAGGGCGCGCCGCATGTCGTCACGGGTCTTGCCGACGCCGGAAAACACGATCTTGTCAGCGCTGCCGCCAGCGGCCAGCACACGTTCCAGCTCGCCACGGGAGACGATGTCAAAACCGGCGCCGAGGCGCGCCAGGACATTCAGTACACCCAGGTTGGAGTTGGCTTTGACTGCAAAGCAGACCAGGTGCGGCATGCCGGCCAGCGCATCGGCGTAAGCCAGGTACTGGGCTTCGATGTGTGCGCGCGAGTAAACGTAGGTCGGTGTGCCAAAGCGCTCGGCGATGGCGGACAGGGCAACACCTTCCGCGAACAGTTCACCGTCACGGTAGTTAAAAGCGTCCATGGCGTTCCCTTAGTAGACGTCGTGCTTGTGTGCTTTGGATGCAGGCTGCTGCTGCGACGACTTGGCCTGCTCGACCGGGTCTTGGCTATCGTCAGGCAGGTACAACGGGCCTTTTTGACCGCAGGCCGATACCAGGCAGGCAACCGCGAGGAGCGCAGCAAGGGAAGAGATCAGGCGCTTCATGGCGAAATCCTTGAAAATGCTTTAATTGCGCCGGAGTATACCGGCCACCCGTCAGCTTGCCTATGCGACGGGGCTCCCGTCCGGCGGGGCTGTGCTTGGTGTCTGTCAGTTATGCGCAACCCCGTTGGAGTGGGCCTGTGGCGAGGGGATTTATCCCCGATCGGCTGCGAAGCAGTCGCAAAACCGGTGAGTGCGATTTTTCTGATACACACCGGAGCCCGAAAATCAGGGCCGCTTCGCGACCCAACGGGGCGGTGCGACGTTTCGCTAAATCCCCTCGCCACAGGCTCGTTCCCACAAGTTCAGCGTTATCCTTTGCAATCACCGGGGCTCGGCCGTATCGTGCGGCGCTCGAGCGTGAGTAGACACTTTTTGAGGTTGCCGTAATGAGTTTGACCGAAGCCCGTTTCCACGATCTGGTCGATGCTACCCAGCAAACACTGGAGGATATTTTCGACGAGAGCGACCTGGATATCGACCTGGAAAGTTCGGCCGGTGTGCTGACCGTGAAGTTCGAAAATGGCAGCCAGTTGATCTTCAGCCGTCAGGAGCCTTTGCGTCAGTTGTGGCTGGCAGCCGTGTCCGGTGGTTTTCACTTTGACTACGACGCCGAGAGCGAGCGCTGGATGTGCGACAAGAGCGAAGAGCAACTAGGCGAAATGCTGGAGCGCATCGTGGTCCAGCAGGCCGGTGTCGAACTCGATTTCGAAGGCTTGTGAGATAGTGACCCAGCCTGTGTCTGTTCGTCCGCCCAAGCCGCTCTACAGCAATGTCAGCCCGGCGGTGGCTTCGCCCTGCAGCGGGGTCTGTCGGCTGGACGAGCAGAAGGTCTGCCTGGGATGTTTTCGCCATGTCGAAGACATTCGTGAATGGCGCTCGGCAGACGACGATCGTCGTCGGGTCATTTGCGCCCAGGCGGCGCAGCGCAAAACCCTGGCGTAGGAAACCGCGTCGGGCCGTGGTCGCCCCTGGCTTGTATATTTATTGAGCTGTGATAGTGTCCGGATACACCTCAACTCATCGAGGTTCGTGAAAACCCCGCCTTTTTCTGGCGGGGTTTTGCTTTTTTCGTGCAGAAGAAAGGAGTCTGCCCTGATCATGACCGCACCTTCCATCACCCTTACCCGACTGGACGTACAGCGTCTGGAACGCCTGATCGACAGCCTGGATGACACGCTGCCGGGCGTTATCGCGCTGCAAACCGAGCTGGATCGCGCCGATACTCTGGTCGGCCACGAAGATGTGCCTGCCGATGTCGTGACCATGAATTCCAGAGTCCATTGCCGTGAAGAAAGCAGCGGCAAGGACTATCACCTGACATTGGTCTATCCCAAGGATGCCAATGCCGACGAAGGCAAGATCTCCGTTCTGGCGCCTGTTGGCAGCGCATTGCTGGGTCTCAAGGTCGGGCAGCACATCGACTGGCCAGCTCCTGGTGGCAAAACCTTGAAACTGACACTGCTGGAAGTTGAATCCCAGCCTGCCAATGGCGGCGCCTTCCCGGAGTAAAACCGTTCAAAACTGCTCGAGCGCCTCGTTCAATGCCCGCTCCAGGTCAGATTTGTAACGCAGATACACATTGCTTGAGCTCTGCCCGTCACCGAGCAGGCCTGTCAGGTCCAGATCGGTGATGTAGCAGCGATAGCGCTCCGTTTCGCGTCGCTGCTCGACAATCTCTCGGGCGACCCTTTTGAACAACTGGTCGCCATGTTCCAGCTCTGAAAACTCCCGCTGATTGCAATACAACGTGATGTGCACCGTGCCCGGCGCAGCTTTGCCGACGATGGCCTGTACGTCATAGAACGGTTTGTTGGCAGGGGTTTGTGGGGCGGGTCGGGCTTCAACCCGACGAGCCCTGACCGGGCCTGATGGCAGCAATTGGTAATAATTAATATCCATCGGCTGAGCGGTGTTCATCGGCAACAACGCGTCACGTCGATACAGAATCGACTGCAAGAACCGTTGCACCGGCACCAGCAAGCTTTGATCGTCGTGATAGGGCAATCGCTGTTGCCACAGGGCATCGAATTCATCCAGCACGTACACATCAGCCTGATCGTCGTGCACCCGGTAAAACACCTGGATGCAATCCGGCTGGCCCATCGGCAGAATCAATGCCAGATCCTGGTCTTCCAGCGCCATCGGATCCAGGTGCAGCGGGCTGTAGCGAGTTCGCTCGGCACCCAGGTAGTCGACCAGTGCCGGGAGCGTAGCGAGGGCGATGTGCTTGACCTGGCCGGGCACCAGTTCCATGACGTGGTAATGCTGCTGCACCTGAATCAGGTAGCGATGATTGAGCTGGCTCAGCAGCAGGTTCTGCGCAGTGTCGAGAATGTCCTCAACCCGCTGCGCAATGAACTGCGCGCGGTTATGGCAGAAACATCGAACGCGTAACTTCGGTTGTCGTGGGCCGCTCGGCAAATTGTTGAGGTAATCGCGCAGGCAATCGAGCAGCGCGTGGGGACCATCGAAGCGGTTGACCAGCACTTCGTTCCAGCTGTTCAGCGTGATCTGGTCGAGGGTTAACACCAGGTTTTCCCGGACGCCGGCGTAACTCAGTGAGTCGGTGCGTTCGGTGGTCATCAGGATGTTCAGGTCGCGATGGTGCTTGAGCGGGTCGACTCCGACGTTGACCAGAATCAGCACCTCGCTGGGCACGCTGGCGCGCAGCAGCGGTTCTTCGGCGACGGTGGTCAGGGGCAGGGCGATGCTCTGTTGAAGGCTGCCGAGCAGGTTGAACAACTCGAACTCGCTCATATCGCTGCTGCCCGGGTGCAAGGCCAGGCGGGTGCTGCTGTCGATCACGCCGTTACGGTGACACCAGGTCAACAGTTCCAGCAATTGGCGGCTGCGCTTGATCGGGGCGAAATGCTCCCACTCATGGGCAGTCAGGCTGCCGTTGTACAAGCCCCATTGGGTTTGCCCTGGTTCTTTCTTGTTCGCCGCGTACACCAGGGTGAGCGTGTCTTCGGCCAGGTCCGGTGCGATGCCCGGGTTAACAAATTCGACTTTGTTCGCCTTGCGCTCGAACGCCGCGTACAACCGTCGTCCCAGTACGTTGAGGTCACGCTTGTTGATCAGGCTGACGGTTTGCTCATTGCGCGCGAATTGGGTCAGAAAGCGGTAGCTGTAATTCAATTCGCTGACCAACGCCCGCCGTTCAGCGCTGACCTGGCGGACTTTCCACTGGCTACGGCTATCGAGCAGTGCCAACTGGCGAGAATCCCATTGCCATTCACGGGCCAAGCGTTCGAGCAGCGCACGCTGCCAGCTCGGGGTGCGGCTGCTGCCGGTGAGCTTGCGATTGACCTTCAAATACAGCGCGCGGCGCACCAATTCCAGGCGTTCCGAGTCGCCACGGGCTGTAAGGTATTCCTCGATGCGTCGGTAGACCACGACATAAGGGTCCAGCTCATCCAGGTCGAGTTGATTGGCGAAAACCGCTTGCTTGAAGCGCAGGCTGAGGCAATGAACCCTGGGGTGCTCGCTGGCGTAGACCTCGATCAACAGCAGCTTTAGCACCGATTTGTAAGGCGATTCAATGCCCTTGAACAGCTGCCAGAGCCCGGCACCGATGAATTCGCCGGGAGGGATGTAGGCCAAGTGCCCGAGGTCCAGTGTTTCATCGGCGCGAATGAATCGCTTCGACATCAGCGTGTGGGTATACCGGTCGTAACTCGCTTCTTCGTAGACCGGCACGAGCCACCAGATTGGTGTACGTCCTGCCAGCCAGATCGCGGTGCGGTAGAACTCGTCCAGCAACAGGTAGTGCTGCGTGGTGCCGCAATCCTCGGAGCTAAGCTGCGCATCTCGTTCACCGCGAACAAAGCGCGTCGTGTCGATCAAAAAAAAGTGCGCCTCGGCACCCTGGCTTGCTGCCCAGACCTCAAGAAGCTGACATTTTTTGCGCAGCTCGCTGAGTTCGTTTTCGCCGAGGTCCGTCGAGTGGCAGACCCAGACGTCCATATCGCTCTGATCAGCCTGAGCCAGCGTGCCGAGGCTGCCCATCAGGAACAGGCCGTGAATCGGTCGCGGCGGGTTGCTGCCATGACGCGGCTTGTAGGAAAACGATCGGGTCAGGCGCTGGGCTTCTGCAAGGGTATTGGCATCAGGTTCGTAGTTCGACAAACCGGCCGGTGTACTGCTGGAGACGTAACCGGGCAGCAGCGGATGATTAACGTGGAAGAACAGCGGCAAGAGCATCAGCACGGTTTGTTGGCGGGTCGACAAACCTTCCATGGCGCGGGCCATGCGACCTTCGTTGAGTTTGAGAAAACGCGCGCGCAGCTGGCTCAGTACCTTGCGGTCGATTCCTTCGTCCAGGTCGGGGCGGATTTCATGGTTGCGGGTCATGTCAGCTCAAACCGGCTCGCGAGGCGCGGGCGTGGGAGGTCTCAAGGATGTGGGGCAGTGTAGCGCCTCAGTTCCCGGACTTTTAGCTGATTTTGTTTTTCTGGCGTCAGATTCTTATCGCGGAGCGACGGCAGATTCCAGCGCGGTTAAGAAATGCGCCCGCGGAAATCCCGTGGCGGGGTTTCCGTGGGCGATGCAGTGCGAATCAGGCTGTTTCTTCAACGGGTACGTTCAAAATGGTCAACACGGTTTGCACATTTTGCGCAGCGTCACGACCCAGGCTGGTCAGGTAACCGCCATCGGGTTGGTCGATCAGTTCTTTTTCAAACAGGCGTTGGGCAGCAGCAATGGCTTTCGGGGCAGCGGTCTGATGAATTTTCAGACCTTCCTGGGTACTGTCCAGGTTGAAGAGTGCGAGGATTTCCAGTTCGGCAACCAACTCAGGGGTAAGCGACATAAGGACTCCAGACTTTCTAGGAATTGGACGACAGCGCCCCTAAGGTGATCCCACTCGTGCGGCATGTCCAGTGCTCGCGACAGGGTTTTTCACCTTGGGCAGCATTCCCCGGCAGGTAGGGCAGCGGCGGGGTGCGTACCAGTGTAGTCAGGGTCTTGGGAAAGGCAGGTTTGAAAGGTGACAATCTGTGTGGAAGCAGCATTGCTGCGTCCACACGGGGACTTGTTTACTTCTTTTCTGGCGGCAATTCCGGCAATGCACGCAATGCTGCTTCATACCATTCGGTATTGAACGCGCGGTCTTCTTCTAGGATCGCGTCGATTTCTACCGCCAATACGTGGGCCATCAAGTTCAGGATTTCTTCACGCTCGTAACCCACGAGGGTCAATTTGTTGAAGGTTGCTTTGGCCGCCGGCGGGTTGTCGCTTTCGATCTGGTTTTCAATTGCTTCAACCAGGGTGTTCTCGGCGAACTCTTCTTCGTCAATCTCGATATCAGTTGGCTCGCTCATGGCAGGCTCCTCAAGTTAAGACGGGCAGTTTACCTGCATTCAGCGTCGTGATGCTGCTGGCAGAAACAGCTTCGGCGTTCTATAAAACAGGCACTGCCAACCCCGCACGGCCTGGAGGCTTTGTGATGCTCAAGCTTTATGGATTTTCCGTCAGCAACTACTACAACATGGTCAAACTGGCACTGCTGGAAAAAGGGCTGCCTTTTGAAGAAGTACCGTTCTATGCGGGCACCAGCCCCGAAGCGCTGGCGATCAGCCCGCGTGGCAAGGTGCCAGTTCTGGAGGTCGAGCAAGGTTTCATCAATGAAACCAGTGTGATTCTCGAATACATCGAGCAGAGTCAGACAGGCGTGCCGCTATTGCCGACCGATCCTTTTGAGCGGGCGCAGGTGTTGGCCCTGGCCAAGGAAATCGAGCTGTACATCGAACTTCCGGGGCGAGCCTCCTACGGCGAGGCATTTTTTGGCATGCCGCTGCCGGATGCGATCAAGGAGAAGACCAAGGCCGAGCTGCTGCTGGGGTTCGCCTCGTTGCGCAGGCATGGCAAGTTCGCCCCTTATGTCGCAGGGGACAGCTTGAGTGTGGCGGATTTGTATTTCCTGTACAGCGTGCCGCTGGCTTGCGCGGTGGCGAAGAAGCTGTTTGATCTGGATTTGCTGGCAGAGATGCCGGCGGCGAAAGCGCTGCTGGAGCGTTTAGAGCAGAACCCGAACGTGCAGCGGATCGCGAAAGACAAGGACGCGGCGATGCCGGCGTTCATGGCGATGGTTGCGTCCAAAAAGTAGTTTTCAGTGTTCTGCGTAGGGGCTGCCGAGCGAAGCAGAGGCAGCTCCTACACAATGATTTTAGCGGCTGGCGAGTAGTGCCTGACCGCGCGCCACAGCCTTTTTGACCTGCGCCGGCGCCGTGCCGCCGATATGGTCACGGGCGTTCACCGAGCCTTCCAGGGTCAGCACAGCGAACACGTCCTGATCGATCTGGTCGCTGAACTTGCGCAGTTCTTCCAGGCTCATTTCCGCCAGGTCTTTTCCGCTTTCCACGCCGTACTTCACGGCATGGCCAACGATTTCGTGGCAATCGCGGAACGGCAGGCCACGGCGAACCAGGTAGTCGGCGAGGTCGGTCGCGGTGGAGAAACCGCGCAACGCTGCTTCACGCATGATTGCGTGCTTCGGTTTGATCGCCGGGATCATGTCAGCAAACGCGCGCAGCGAGTCGCGCAACGTGTCGGCGGCATCGAACAGCGGCTCTTTATCTTCCTGGTTGTCCTTGTTGTAGGCCAGTGGCTGGCCTTTCATCAGGGTCAGCAAGCCCATCAGGGCGCCGAATACACGGCCAGTCTTGCCTCGCACCAGCTCCGGAACGTCCGGGTTTTTCTTTTGCGGCATTATCGAACTGCCGGTGCAGAAGCGGTCTGGCAGGTCGATGAACTGGAACTGGGCGCTGGTCCACAGCACCAGCTCTTCGGAGAATCGCGACAAGTGCATCATCGCGATACTCGCAGCCGAGCAGAATTCGATGGCGAAGTCGCGATCCGACACGTTGTCCAGAGAATTGCCGCCGACCGCGTCGAAGCCCAGCAACTGAGCCGTGTACTCACGGTCGATCGGGTAGGTGGTGCCCGCCAATGCAGCACTGCCCAGGGGCATGCGGTTGGTTCGTTTGCGGCAGTCCACCAGGCGCTCATAGTCGCGGCTGAGCATCTCGAACCAGGCCAGCATGTGGTGCCCGAAGGTCACTGGCTGGGCGGTTTGCAGGTGAGTGAAGCCCGGCATGATGCTGCCGGCTTCGCGCTCGGCTTGCTCCAGCAAACCTTGCTGCAGGCGAGTGATCTCCGCCAGGATCAGGTCGATTTCGTCCCGCAGCCACAGGCGGATATCGGTAGCGACCTGGTCGTTACGGCTGCGGCCGGTGTGCAGTTTTTTACCGGTCACGCCGATCCGGTCGGTCAGGCGCGCTTCGATGTTCATGTGCACGTCTTCGAGGTCGATGCGCCAGTCGAACTGGCCGGCCTCGATTTCACCCTGAATGGTTTTCAGGCCATCGGTGATGCTGTCGCGCTCGGCATCGGTCAGCACGCCGACTTTGGCCAGCATGGTGGCGTGGGCGATCGAGCCCATGATGTCGTGGCGATACAGGCGCTGGTCGAAGGTGACGGAGGCGGTGAAGCGGGCGACGAAGGCGTCGACGGGTTCACTGAAGCGGCCGCCCCAGGACTGATTGGTCTTGTCAGTGCTCATGAATTCGCTCGTATCGGCTGGAAAAAGGTGACGTTGAAAACTGTCGCGGATAATAACAGGGTTGCCAATCCTGTCGTTGACGCTGGTCGACAGGTTTTTTTCTCTCAGAGCGGTCCATACTCGGATCAGGGGTTGTCGTGATTTGCGCAACGATATTTTTCGATTGAGCAATATCGTCCCGGCAACCGTCTACAGTTGGACAGAAGGATCAGCGCACTTCCGGGCGCTGTAAAACGACTATAAGAAGAGGGGGTGTTCATATTGTGTATCAGCAAACCCTACGGCGATGCCTCGCCAACGCGGGCCTGGGCCGCCAAACGCCCGGCAGATGAAAATTTAGCCGTCGTTCCAGCGGCACTTTTTGGCCCTCGCGCTAGTCTTAGCGTGGATCGCGGTGACGGACGTCACTTCACCTGTCTACGCTATCCTTGTGCGAGACTCACGCAGGAATCCAGCGCAATATGAATGTCCTGATCGTTGATGACGAACCCTTGGCCCGCGAGCGCCTGAGCCGAATGGTCGGCGAACTCGAGGGATACAGCGTCCTGGAGCCCAGCGCCACGAACGGCGAAGAGGCGTTGGCACTGATTGACAGCCACAAACCGGATATCGTGTTGCTCGATATCCGGATGCCAGGCCTCGATGGCCTGCAAGTGGCTGCGCGATTGTGCGAACGCGAAACCCCGCCCGCCGTGGTGTTTTGCACAGGGCCCGATGAATTTGCCGTGGAAGCCTTACAGGCCAGCGCCGTAGGCTATGTGGTGAAACCTGTGCGCACAGAACAACTTCATGAAGCATTAAAAAAAGCCGAGCGCCCCAATCGCGTTCAGCTTGCAGCCTTGACCCGTCCCGCCGCCGAGACTGGCAGTGGTCCACGCAGCCATATCAGCGCTCGCACTCGAAAGGGTATCGAGCTGATTCCGCTGGACCAGGTGGTTTATTTTATTGCGGATCACAAGTACGTGACCTTGCGCCACGAAGGCGGCGAGGTGTTGCTGGATGAGCCGCTCAAAGCACTCGAAGATGAGTTCGGCGACCGATTCGTGCGTATTCATCGCAACGCACTGGTTGCCCGTGAACGCATCGAGCGTTTGCAGCGGACACCTCTGGGGCATTTTCAGCTGTTCCTCAAAGGCTTGAACGGTGATGCCTTGATCGTCAGTCGCCGCCATGTGGCAGGCGTTCGAAAGATGATGCAACAGCTTTAATCCGCTGCTCGCCGACGTGTTGTGTACCCCATTGCAGGACATCCAGGGCCAGGGAGGCCACGCTGTTTCTGATACAAGTCAAAGCGGATTTGGCTGAGCTGTTATTATCCGCCGTATCTATTCAGTACGGATTGATCCATGTCCTCTCGCGAAATCCGCATCGCCACCCGCAAAAGTGCTCTCGCCCTGTGGCAGGCCGAATACGTCAAAGCCCGTCTGGAAGAAGCCCATCCGGGTCTGCTTGTGACGTTGGTACCCATGGTCAGTCGCGGCGACAAGCTGCTCGACTCGCCGCTGTCGAAGATCGGTGGCAAAGGCCTGTTCGTCAAAGAACTGGAAACCGCGCTGCTGGAAAACGAAGCCGATATTGCCGTGCACTCCATGAAGGATGTGCCAATGGACTTCCCCGAAGGCCTTGGGCTTTTCTGTATTTGCGAGCGTGAAGATCCACGCGACGCATTCGTTTCCAACACTTTCGCCAGCCTTGAAGAACTCCCGCCAGGCAGCATTGTCGGTACGTCCAGCCTGCGCCGCCAGGCCCAATTGCTGACCCGTCGCCCGGACCTGGAGATCCGCTTCCTGCGTGGCAACGTCAACACGCGGTTGGCCAAGCTCGATGCGGGTGAATACGACGCCATCATCCTTGCCGCTGCCGGCCTGATTCGCCTGGGCTTCGAAGATCGCATCACCTCAGCAATCAGTGTCGACGACAGCCTGCCCGCCGGCGGCCAGGGCGCAGTGGGCATTGAATGCCGCAGTGTTGACAGTGAGATTCACGCGCTGCTGGCACCCCTGCATCATCAGGACACCGCCACCCGCGTGACCGCTGAACGAGCTCTCAACAAACATCTGAATGGCGGCTGCCAAGTGCCGATCGCATGCTATGCCGTACTTGAAGGCGAGCAAATCTGGTTGCGTGGCCTGGTGGGTGATCCGAGCGGGGGGCTGTTGCTCACTGCCGAAGGCCGAGCACCGCGCAATGATGCCGAGAGCCTGGGCGTGCGAGTCGCTGAAGACCTCTTGAGTCAGGGCGCCAACGACATTCTCAAAGCAGTCTACGGCGAGGCAGGTCACGAGTGACTGGCTGGCGCCTGCTGCTGACGCGTCCGGCGGATGAGTTGGCGGCGCTGAGCAGCGTTCTTGCCGAAGCGGGAATTTTCAGCAGCTGCTTGCCGCTTTTGGACATAGCGCCACTGCCGGTCTCGGACACAATGCGCGAAGTGATTCAGGATCTGGATCGCTTCTGCGCAGTGATCGTCGTCAGCAAGCCCGCAGCCCGGATCGCGGTGAATCTGGTCAGCCAGTATTGTCCACAGATGCCCGCTGCAAAGTGGTTCAGTGTGGGGGCCGCCACTGCCCGGATTCTGGAAGACCATGGACTGGACGTCAGCTTCCCGCAGGAAGGTGATGACAGCGAAGCCTTGCTCGGGCTGACCTCGTTGTCCGAGGCAATCACCCGGAACAATCCTCGTGTGTTGATCATGCGCGGGGAGGGCGGTCGGGAGTTGCTGGCTGAGCGTTTGCGCGAGCTTGGTGCTAGTGTCGAGTATCTGGAGTTGTACCGCCGCGAGCTGCCTCACTACCCACCGGGAACGCTTGCCGACCGGATTCAGGCGGAACGCTTGAACGGGCTGGTGGTCAGCAGTGGACAGGGTTTTGAGCACCTGCACCAATTGGCTGGCGATGCATGGCCGCAATTGGCGAGGTTGCCGTTGTTTGTTCCAAGCCCCAGGGTCGCCGAGCTGGCGTGCGCCGCCGGGGCCCAAATAGTTGTGGATTGTCGTGGCGCCAGTGCCGCGGCTTTGCTGACGGCGTTGCGGGAGCATCCCGAACCCGTTCTCTAATGCAAAGGATGGACACGTGAGCGAAACAGCCTTGCCAAAAGATGACGTCCTGCCGGTGCTCGACGCGCCAGGAGAAGCACCGGTTCAAACTGAACCACCCGCGCCAGTGGAGCGCCGTAGCAATGGGTTGGCAATCGTCGCTCTGCTGTTGGGCGCTGCCGGTGTCGCCGTCGGCGGCTGGGGAGTCTGGCAGGTGCGTCACCTGCAAGCCAACAACCAGCAGCAGCTTAGTCAGGTGCAGGCATTGAACGACCAGGCCCAGAGCCTGAAGCTCAATGAACAGCGTCTGAGCGCCCGGCTTGAGCAGCTTCCCCCTGCCGACGAACTTGAAGCTCGCAGCCGTCTGGTGACTCAGCTGCAAGGCGATCAGCAACGCCTGAACCAGCGCCTGGAAACCGTACTCGGTGCCAGTCGCAAGGATTGGCGCCTGGCGGAGGCCGAGCATTTGCTGCGTCTGGCCAGCTTGCGTCTTTCTGCACTGCAAGACATCAGCAGCGCTCAGGCCCTGGTTCAGGGTGCTGATGAAATTTTGCGCGAGCAGAACGATCCGGGTTCATTTGCAGCTCGCGAGCAAGTGGCCAAAACGCTGGTTGCGCTGCGAAGTACCGAACAGCCTGATCGCACCGGGTTATTCCTGCGACTGGGGGCTCTGCGTGACCAGGTCATCAGCCTTACCGAGCTGGCGCCTGAGTACAAAGATCGTGGCGAATCGCTGCTGGGGCTGACCGCCGATGGCGATGGCGCCAGTCGCTGGGCTCAATGGTGGGACCAGATCTCGCGTTATATTCGCATCGATTTCAACGCCGACAAAAATGTCCGTCCGTTACTCGCAGGGCAGAGCCTGAGCCAGGTTCGCCTGGCGTTGAGCCTGGCACTGGAGCAGGCACAATGGGCGGCGCTCAATGGTCAGGCAGCGGTTTACACCCAGGCGCTGGCCGAAGCGCGGGATGTCCTCAAGGGTAATTTCAACCCGGACAATCCCCAGAGCAAAGTGATGCTTGAGCAGGTTGGCGAACTGAGCAAGCAACCTGTCACTGTCGTCACACCGGACCTGACCGGCACGCTGAGCGCAGTCCAGGGGTATCTGGAGCGGCGTAATGTGAACGCCGAGGACTCGATCAAACCGATGCCCAAGCCTGCCGCAGACACAGCGCAGGAGGCCACACCATGAAACGCCTCTATGTGATCGTGTTTCTGGTGATCGCTGCGGCGGCGGCACTTGGGTTGGCCATTGCCGAGCATTCCGGCTATGTCCTGATTGCCTACAAAAGCTTTCGTTTCGAGTCGAGCCTGTGGGCGACCCTGGCACTGGTTGCGGTGCTCTGGCTGGTGTTCTGGGGCATCAAGGCGTTGATCGAGCTCGTGATGACCTCCAGTGGCGTGGTCAACCCGTGGTCGCGGCGTAATCGCAGCCGCCGGGTTCAAGTGGCTATCGAACACGGTCAACTGGATCTGGCGGAGGGTCGCTGGGCCAGCGCGCAGCGTCATCTTCATCGCGCGGCAGAAGCTGAGCGTCAACCGCTTCTTTACTACCTCGGCGCTGCCCGCGCCGCGAACGAGCAGGGGAAGTACGAGGAGAGCGATAACTTGCTCGAGCGCGCGCTGGAGCGGCAGCCTCAGGCAGAGTTGGCCATTGCCCTGAACCATGCGCAATTGCAAACCGACCGTGGAGACACTGAAGGCGCACTCGCCACTCTGCAAGCCATGCACGAACGCCATCCGCATAACGTCCAGACTTTGCGTCAGTTGCAACGCCTGCATCAACAACGCGGCGACTGGTCCGCAGTGATTCGTCTGTTGCCAGAGCTGCGCAAGGACAAGGTTCTTCCCCCCTCGGAACTGGCGGAACTGGAGCGCCGTGCCTGGGGAGAAAATCTCTCGCTGGCCGCGCATCGGGAGGAAGACGGAACCGTCGGCTTGCAGTCACTCAATCGCGCCTGGCAGCAACTGACCTCGGCGCAGCGCCAGGAGCCGCAGTTAGTGCTCGCTTATGCAGAGCAATTGCGTCAACTGGGTGCCCAGGCTGAAGCTGAAGAAGTTTTGCGTACAGCGCTCAAGCGCAGCTATGACAGCCATCTGGCCAGACTGTATGGACTTGTTCGAGGCAATGATCCGGCGCGTCAACTGCAAACTGCCGAGGGCTGGCTCAAGGACCATCCGGCTGACCCGAGCCTGCTGCTGACGCTGGGACGCCTGTGTCTGCAAAGCAGCCTGTGGGGCAAAGCCCGAGACTATCTTGAGAGCAGTCTGCGAGTGCAGCGCAACCCTGAAGCCTGCGCCGAGCTGGCGCGGCTGCTGGCACAGTTGGGCGATACCGAACGCAGTAATCAACTGTTCCAGGAAGGTTTGGGTCTACTGGATGAACGCTTGCTGGCAGCACCGCTCCCGGTACCAGTACACGCATGATTTTGTGATGAGGGAGCCCGCTCCCTCTCCGAAAAATCACCCTCAGCTGTCAGATTTATTCCCTTGTGGTCCTTTGCAGGAAACATCCTACAAAGGGCTACATCTGATCCTCCATATCCTGTCGGCAATTCCCTCGACCTCTATAGACCTGTCCCTGCTGGCATCCCTTGAAAGGCCGGCTCTCTTTCCTCTAACGTAAACGCTTGTCTCTTACTGTTACGGAAAAGCCATGTCTTTGGCCTGCTCACGATCCTTGTTTTTCATGGCGTTTATCGCAGGTGCTCTGGCGTTGGGCGTTTCCTATTACCTGGAATATGCGGTCGGCCTCAAGCCTTGCGGTTTGTGCCTCATGCAGCGAGGCAGCCTGGCGTTGTTGACCAGCTTTTGTCTGCTGGCTGCGGTGCAGGGTCCCGGGCGCCTCGGCACTTTCCTGTATTGGCTGCTCGTATCTGTCTGCAGCTTGGGGGGGATGGTCACGGCTTGGCGGCAAGTGGTTTTGCAGAGTGATCCGCTGCGTTACTTGTCCGATTGCTCGTCCGGTCTGTCTGAGGTTTTCAAGGACGCACCCTGGTTGAGCAGGGTGGAGCAATTGTTCAGGGGCACCGCCGAGTGCGCGCAAATGTCCTGGACATTGTTCGACTTGAGTATCCCTGAATGGAGTTTGCTGTTCTTCGTCGCCGTGATGGTTTTAGCGGGCGCGCAGATGCAGCGACTGCTCTGGGTCGCGTTTCGTCGACCACTCAGCGGCGAGTCGTCGCACCGGGCCCTGGCAGGAGATTAAACACTTGTATGAACTTTCTCTCCTGCGTACCTTGAAGCGATAGTCGCGCGGGCATAATCTGGCCCGCACGTGTCATTGGAATTATGTTGCTCGAATGACGCTCTGCCTGGCCGATCCTTGATCATCAAGTGTGCGACAGGTGTAGGGCAGCATGACCCACAAGGGAAGAGAGATCACCATGCTCGAAAGTTGTCAGAATGCTCAAGAACGATGGGGTGGAGTGCATCTGCTGATCGATCGCTGGTTGCAGGAGCGTCACGAACTGGTTCGGGCCTATGATGCTCTCGGCGCCAAGCCTGAGGCTCTGGGCGAGAACCGAAAGCCGTTGCAGGAATTCTGCGGAGTGCTGGTCGATTACGTATCGGCGGGACATTTCGAGATCTACGAACAGTTGACCGGTGAAGCCAAGGCATTTGGCGATACTCGTGGGCTGGAGTTGGCCGAGACCCTTTACCCTCGTATCGACGTCATCACCGAGAAGCTGCTCGCGTTCAACGACCTGTGTGATGCCGGTCAATGTGTCGCTGAGAAATTCAAAGAGCTGGGTGGCTTGTTGCATGAACGCTTCGAACTGGAAGACTGCCTGATCGAAGTGCTGCACACCGCTCATAAGGAAGAAGACCCGGTTCAGGCCTGAGTCTTTTCCCGCAGGATAAAAACGGTGCGCATTGCGCGCCGTTTTTTGTGCCCGCCGTTTAACCCGTGGCGCCGCGTAACTCGACTTCGAACACCAAGGGAGTGAACGGCGCGATCAAGTCGCCGGCACCGTCCGCGCCATAGGCTTGGGCTGACGGAATCACCAGACGCCATTTCGCGCCGACCGGCATATTCTGGAGGGCAGTGCGCCAACCGGTGATCACGCTGTCGAGACTGAACCACTGCGGCTGACTGTTTTGATCGAACACCGAGCCGTCGGGAAGGCGTCCGATGTACAGCACCTGCACTTTGCCGTTCGGTCCGGCTTTGGCGCCGGTGCCGGGTGTCAGCTCCGTCAGCAAAATTCCGTTCGCCAACTCACGAACACCCGGCTTGGCTTTTTCTTCGGTGAGAAATCGCTGCTCTCTTTCCAGTGCGACTTCGCTTTGCGGTATGGCCGGTTGCTCCGCGATCTGCGCTTCGTGCTCGGCCAGAATCTGATCGATCTGCTCGTCTTTCAACGCCAGCGGCTTGCCTTGATACGCTTGCTGCAAGCCTTCCAGCAGCGCCTGCAGCTGCAAGTCCGGGACCTCTTGGCGAAGGCGTTCACCGAGGCTCGCACCCAGGCTGTACGCGAGATCATGGGCGTCATTTTCTGTGGGTTTTTCGGCAGCTTGCGCGACGGAAAAAAACACGCACAACGATAAAAAAAGGTAACGCGACATGGGCACTCTCCGGCCTGAGATGCGGCAGATTATGCCAGCGTAAATACGCTTAACGGTGAACTGGTTTTGCGCGGGCGCAGAAGATTTTCGATCCTTTGCAACGTAGTGCTTTCGATACTGTCAAGATGACCTAGCGGCGGTGTCTGCAGAGGTCTAGTATGAGCCGCACCCACGTCAGCCAGGAGGTAAACCATGTCGGCCACCAAGAAGCCAGTAAATACCCCGTTGCACTTACTCCAACAACTCTCGGGCAGCCTGCTCGAACATTTGGAAACCGCTTGTTCACAAGCCTTGGCTGATGCTGAAAAACTGCTCGCCAAACTGGAAAAGCAGCGCGGAAAAGCGCAGGAAAAACTGCACAAGTCCCGTACCAAATTGCAAGATGCGGCGTCCGCCGGAAAGGCCAAGGCACAGACCAAAGCCAAGGGCGCGGTGAAAGAACTTGAGGACCTGCTCGATGCCCTCAAGGATCGTCAATCCGAAACGCGTACCTACATTCTGCAACTCAAGCGCGATGCTCAAGAAAGCCTGAAACTGGCCCAGGGCGTCGGTCGTGTACAAGAGGCTGTCGGCAAGGCGTTGTCCCTGCGTTCAGCCAAACCTGCTGCTGCACCTGCCAAGAAAGCCGCTGCCAAACCTGCTGCTGCAAAAGCACCGGTTAAAGCTACCGCCAAAGCACCAGCGAAAGCTGCAACAAAACCTGCCGCCAGAACTGCTGCCGCCAAGCCAGCTGCAAGAACTGCCGCTGCCAAACCTGCTGTGGCGAAAACAGCTGCTGCCAAACCAGCTGCGAAACCTGCCGCAAAACCAGCGGCTAAAACCGCTGCTGCGAAGCCGGCTGCCAAGGCCGCCGCAAAACCTGTAGCCGCAAAAACCGCTGCCAAGCCAGCGGCAAAACCAGCTGCTAAAACTGCTGCCGCGAAACCGGCTGCCAAGCCTGCTGCGAAACCTGTAGCGGCCAAAACCGCTGCCAAGCCGGCGGCAAAACCAGCTGCAAAAGCTGCGGCTAAGCCTGCCGCCAAGCCGGCTGCAAAAACTGCTGCTGCGAAACCGGCCACTGCCGCCAAGCCTGCAGCTGCGAAACCAGCCGCCAAATCTGCCGCCGCCAAACCGGCTGCCAAACCGGCTGCAAAACCTGCGGCCAAGCCTGCAGCAAAACCTGCCGCGAAAAAGCCGGCTGCTGCTGTGAAACCGACCGCTGCCCCTGCTGCCAAACCAGCCGCTGCAGCACCGTCTGCTTCGGTTTCGGCTTCAACTGCTCCAGCCGCTACCAACTCGACTACCTCGCCGGCGCCAACGCCAGCCGCTTCGTCGAGCACCAGCACCACGCCGACCAGCGCTTCCTAAGTGCCGGTCGCCGCGACGCGCAGCTGATGCAGCGCGTCGCGGTCCAGGTGGGCAGTGTCCGCCGCGACACCTTCCAGCCAGGCCGATAAATCGGTCACCTTGTCTTGCGGCCAACGCTGCGCCGTTTGCTCCAGTCGCAGCAACAGGCGTTGCTCGGCTTCCAGTTCCAGCGCCTTCACTTTCTCGCGTATCGCATCCAGATCGGCATCTTTGGCCGCGACGGCTTTCCATTGCTTACGCAATGCTCGAAGTGGCTGCACAACATCTGCGTCCCAATCCTCGGCTACGCGTCGAAGCTGCTGCAATCGCTGCTCACTGCATTCGACCTTCCGTTGATCCAGCCACAGCCCACAGAGCAGCAGGCATACGTTCGCACCCGCCGCCTGCAATTGCAGGCATGCCTGTTCAACGCCGGGTCGGGCGTACGTGGTAAGGGAAAAGCTCCACAGGTCAGAGGACATAGTGCTACTCGCGCCAGTTGCGAGCGAAGCTGGTAGACTCCGCCGCCATTATGATTCGACTTCAGAACCTGACTTTACAGCGTGGCCCTCAACGTCTGCTAGAAGACGCCGAGCTGACCCTGCACGCCGGCCACAAAGCCGGCCTCATCGGTGCCAACGGCGCCGGCAAATCGAGCCTGTTCGCCTTGCTTCTGGGCGACCTGCACCCGGATTCGGGTGATTGCTTCTTGCCGGCGGACTGGCGCATCGCCCATATGCGCCAGGAGATCGACACCCTCGATCGCATCGCGGTCGACTACGTGCTCGATGGTGACCTGCGCTTGCGTGAGGTGCAACGTGACCTCGCCGCGGCCGAAGCGGCCCATGACGGTGCCGCTCAGGCCCGCCTGCATGCTGAACTCGACAGCGCCGACGGTTACACCGCCGACGCCCGGGCGCGCAAGCTGCTGGCCGGTCTGGGGTTCACCAACGATCAAATGGATCGTCAGGTTGGAGATTTCTCCGGTGGCTGGCGGATGCGCCTGAACCTGGCGCAGGCATTGATGTGCCCATCGGACCTGTTGTTGCTCGACGAACCGACCAACCACTTGGACCTCGACGCCATTATCTGGCTCGAAGAATGGCTGAAAAGCTATCCCGGCACCTTGATGCTGATTTCCCACGACCGGGATTTCCTCGATGCCGTGGTCGATCACGTGGCGCACGTCGATCAGCGCAAGATCACCTTGTATCGCGGTGGCTACAGCGCCTTCGAGCGCGCCCGTGCCGAGCGTCTGGCCCAGCAACAGCAGGCGTACGAGAAGCAGCAGGCGCAACGTGCGCACATGGAAAGCTACATCGCCCGCTTCAAGGCCCAGGCCACCAAGGCCCGTCAGGCGCAGAGCCGGATCAAGGCGCTGGAGCGGATGGAAGAATTGTCCGCCGCCCACGTTGATTCGCCGTTCGACTTCGTTTTCCGCGAGTCGCACAAGATCTCCAGCCCGTTGATCGACATCTCCGACGCTCGATTGGGTTACGGCGAGCGAGCCGTGCTGGAGAAGGTCAAGCTGCAACTGACCCCCGGTGCGCGCATCGGTTTGCTCGGCCCCAACGGTGCCGGTAAATCGACCCTGATCAAAAACCTTGCCGGTGAGCTCGAGCCATTGTCCGGGCGCCTGACCCGTGGCGAGAACACCGTGGTTGGTTATTTTGCCCAGCATCAGCTGGACTCGCTCGACTCCAAAGCCAGCCCATTGCTGCACATGCAGCGCCTGGCGCCGACCGAGCGCGAACAGACCCTGCGCGATTTCCTCGGCGGTTTCGACTTCCGTGGGGCGCGCATCGACGAGCCTGTCCTGAATTTCTCCGGTGGCGAGAAGGCTCGCTTGGCGCTGGCGTTGATCGCCTGGGGCCGGCCGAACCTGCTTCTGCTCGACGAACCCACCAACCACCTCGATCTGGAAATGCGTCTGGCACTGACCATGGCGCTGCAAGAGTTTTCGGGCGCGGTACTGGTGGTCTCCCACGATCGTCATCTGCTCAAAAGCACCACCGACAATTTCTACCTGGTGGCGGATGGCAAGGTCGAGGAGTTCGACGGCGATCTGGAGGACTACACCCGTTGGCTGGTGGATTATCGCCAGCGCAATGCGCCGGTCAGCAACACCCCGGTCAATCCGGACAAGACCGACAAGAAGGCCCAACGTCAGGCTGCCGCTGCATTGCGTCAGCAACTGGCGCCGCACAAGCGCGAAGCGGACAAGCTTGAAGTCGAGCTGGGCAAGCTTCACGAGAAACTGGCGAAGATCGATACCAGCCTTGGTGACAGTGATATTTACGAGCCGGCGCGCAAGAACGAATTGCGAGATCTGCTGGCTGAACAAGCCAGGCTGAAGGTGCGTGAAGCCGAGCTGGAGGAAGCCTGGATGGAAGCTCTCGAATTGCTCGAAAGCATGCAGGCGGAGCTGGAGGCGCTGTCCTGATGGAAGCGTTCAGGGTACCGCTGTCGGCTGTGTGGATCGAACCGATCTGGCTGGTTGTGCAGATTCTGTTGATCCTGTTGGCGGGTTACATCGCCCAGCGCTTTGTCGCCAAATGCCTGAACCGTCTGGGCGAGCGTTATCCGTTTCCGCCGCAGTTGCTGTTGCCGCTGCGGGGCGGTCTGCGCTGGCTGATCATGGGCAGTGCGCTGATCTTTGTGCTGGAACGACTCGGGGTATCGGCCACGGTGCTCTGGACGGCATTGTCCGGTTTCGTTGCCGTAGCGGCTGTGGCGTTCTTCGCCATGTGGAGCGTGCTCTCCAATCTGCTTTGCGCCATTCTGATCTTTACGGTCGGCCCGTTTCGCATCGGTGATGTGGTCGAGTTGGTGGACACCACCGACAAGCCGGGCGTCAAAGGTCGGGTGGTGGCTATCAACCTGCTCTACACCACGCTGATCGAGGCCGAAGAACTCGGTACCGGCAGCGCCATGGTGCAAGTACCCAACAGCCTGTTCTTCCAGCGCTCGGTTCGACGCTGGCGCGGAAGTGATGTGTTTCCTTCGAGCGGGTTTGAAAAATAGCTTTTCCATTGCATGACGGTCTGTCAGGCGAAGCCCCCTCCAGGCCTTCAGCACGTCCCGTAGTCGCAACATCCTGCAAAAAAATCATTAGTCATCAGCCCGGAGCCGCATTAGCTTAGACGTCTGTCACGAGTCCGAGTCGAGGTGTGCAATGGAGCTTCAAACATGGCTGGCGTTTTTTGCCGCCTGCTGGGTGATCAGCCTGTCCCCTGGTGCCGGCGCTATTGCGTCGATGTCCAGTGGTCTGCAATACGGTTTCTGGCGCGGTTACTGGAACGCTCTCGGCTTGCAACTGGGCCTGGCAGTGCAGATTGCAATCGTCGGTGCCGGTGTAGGTGCGATCCTCACCGCGTCAGCCACAGCGTTCTATGCCATCAAATGGTTCGGCGTTGCGTACCTGGTTTACCTCGCGATCAAGCAATGGCGCGCGCTGCCCAGTGACATGAGCGACGATGCGGCGATACGTCAGATCGGCAAGCCGATGGCTCTGGTGTTCCGCGGCTTCCTGGTCAACATCAGCAACCCCAAGGCACTGGTGTTCATGCTGGCGGTGCTGCCGCAGTTCATTGACCCGCATGCGCCGCTGTTGGCTCAGTACCTGATCATCGGCGTCACCATGGTCTGCGTGGATCTGATCGTCATGGCCGGCTACACAGGCCTGGCATCGAAGGTGCTGCGCCTGCTGCGCACCCCCACGCAGCAAAAGCGCATGAACCGTACGTTTGCCGGCCTGTTTATCGGCGCGGCTGCGTTTATGGCGACGCTGCGCAAGGCTGCGGTGTAAATCAGGCAACATCCCAGTAATACGGGCTCTGTGTAGCAGCTGCCGAGGCACGAGGCTGCGTCGGGCTGCGTAGCGGCCCCTGCGGGCGGTCCTGCGGACGCGCAACGCAGCCTCGTACCTCGGCAGCTGCTACAGAGGACTAACAGGCTTCTGAGATCTGCGCAGAACGTCCGGTATCAGCGAACAAAGCTTGAGTGAATGTCATTCGAAGTGAACAATGTGTAACTTCGTATTTCCAATTGAGATTCATTCATGATTGCCCCGTCACGACTACTGGCCTGGCTCGTGTTGCCGCTCGCTGCGCTCGGCAGTTCCCACCTGCTGGCCGACACTGTCGAAGGCGCACCACAAGCGCTGCACATGCTCGATTACATTGGCGCCGACTATCCGCAAGCGGTCCAGGCGGGCAAGGTCATCAATGAATCCAAATACCAGGCGCAGCTCGATTCCATAAAAGCGCTGCAAGGCCTGATCGTCGCGATGCCCGCCAAGTCGGAGCAAGCCGGGCTGGAGCAGGGCATCAGCGCATTGCGCAGTGCCGTTACCGAACACCGGGACGGCGCGGACGTCACCCGCCAGGCGCGGCAGCTCGGTGCAAAACTCGCCGTCACTTACGAAGTCAGTCAGGCGCCGATCATTACGCCCGATCCGACCCGGGGTGCGCCGCTGTATGCACAGCATTGTTCGGTCTGCCATGGTGATGCGGGCGCAGGCGACGGCCCGGCTGGCGTTGGTCTGACGCCGCCGCCATCCAACTTGCGCGACAGCGCACGGATGGATCACCTGAGTCTCTACGCGATCTACAGCACGCTGGGCCTGGGTATCGAAGGCACCGATATGCCAGCCTTTGCAGATCAACTGGACGATCGTCAGCGCTGGGACCTCGCGACCTATATCGCCAGCTTCAGCGCCGATCCGGCTGCTGCGGCATCTGAGAAAACCTTCAACATTGCTGACCTGTCCCGACAAACGCCTGCTGAAGTGCAGGCCGCCGAAGGACTGCAAGCTGCAGGGGTCTATCGTGCGCAGCGAGCTCAGCCACCGCAGGCCAAGCGCGGCCCGGCGCAACTGCTCGACTACACGGCAGCGACTCTGGACAAGAGCATCGCGGCCTATCGAGCCGGCGATCACGATCAGGCGTATGACTTGTCGGTAGCGGCTTACCTGGAGGGCTTCGAACTGGTCGAAAGCTCCCTGGACAACGTCGACGCCAACGTCCGCAAGGACACTGAAAAATCGCTGATGGCGTACCGTCAGGCGTTGCAGGATGGTTTGCCAGTGGCCCAGGTTCAGCAGCGTCTGGACATGGCGAAAACCAGATTGAAGGAATCGGCCGGTCTGTTGGGCAGTGACGGCCTGAGTTGGTCCCTGAGCTACATTTCCGGTCTGTTGATTCTGTTGCGCGAAGGCCTGGAAGCGATTCTGGTGCTGGCGGCGATCCTTGCGTTCCTGCGTAACACCGGCCAACAGTCCGCCGTGCGCAGCGTTAACGTGGGGTGGGGCCTGGCGCTGCTGGCAGGTTTGGCCACGTGGGCGCTGGCGGCGTATGTGATCGATGTCAGCGGTTCCCAGCGCGAATTGCTCGAAGGTGCGACGGCGCTGTTTGCCAGCGTCATGGTGCTGTGGCTCGGCGTCTGGATGCACGATCGCCGTCATGCTGCGGCCTGGCAGGATTACATCAAGAGCAGCCTGGTGGGCGGTGGTGGGCGTTTCGGGTTCGCGACGCTGGCGTTCTTCTCCGTGTACCGCGAGTTGTTCGAGGTCATCCTGTTCTACGAAACCTTGTGGTTGCAGGCGGGCCCGGCCGGTCATAACGCGGTCTTGGCCGGCGGAGCAACGGCGCTGGTGCTGTTGGTCGGGTTGGCCTGGGTGATCCTGCGAGGCTCGGCAAAAATGCCGTTGTCGTTGTTCTTCGGCATCAACGCTGGCCTGCTGTGCGCGTTGTCGGTGGTGTTCGCCGGGCATGGCGTGAAGGCATTGCAGGAAGCCGGCATCTTTGGCACCCACCCGGTGCCGTTCTTTGACTTCGACTGGCTGGGCATCCACGCTGACGCCTATTCGCTGAGTGCGCAGGCGGCGGCAATCATTGCGATCATTGTCCTGTATGGCCGTAGTTGGTTGGCGGAGAAGCGGCGGGTTCAGGTTTCCTAAAGCACTCGCTGCGCTCACAATCGCGGGCAAGCCTTGCTTCTACAGGTTTAGCATTAACTTGTAGGAGCAAAGCTTGCTCGCGATGCTTTTTGAAGAGGAAAAATTTATGCGCGTCTGGATTGATGCCGATGCCTGCCCTCGGGCGGCGAAGGACCTGGTAGTGAAGTTCGCCCTCAAGCGCCAGTTCGAAGTGGTGCTCGTGGCCGGACAGCCGCAAATCAAACCGGGGCTGGCTCTGGTGAAATTGATTGTGGTGCCCAGTGGCCCGGATGCGGCAGATGATTACCTGGTGGAACACGCGGTGCCTGGCGAGCTGGTGATCTGCAGTGATGTTCCGCTGGCTGATCGGCTGGTGAAGAAAGGCGTCGCTGCGCTGGATCCTCGTGGCAAGGAATTCGATGCACAGAACATGGGCGATCGCCTGGCGGTGCGTAACCTGTTTACCGATCTGCGTGAGCAAGGCCAGATGAGCGGTGGTCCAGCGCCGTTTGGCGAGCGCGAGAAGCAAGCGTTTGCCAATGCGCTGGACCGAATACTGACACGGCTTACCCGTTCGAACTGATCGTTCCCATGCTCTGCGTGGGAATGCCTCAACGGATGCTCCGCGTTCGACTGCTAGGGGACGCGGAGCGTCCCGGGCTGCGTACCCACGCAGAGCGTGGGAACGATCATCTTGCCTCTAAGCGTCGTTTTCGTGGGTCAGTTCAAGCACGCGGTCGACCAGTTTATTGATCCCCGATGCCGCTTCACCGATGCTTTGCGCCAGCATGTACGCCGGGGTGCTCACCAGTTTGCGCGCCTTGTCCTCAACGATGTCAGTCACCGCGCAGTCCGCGTGCGTAGCGCCCATTTTGTTCATGGCGGCCGCTGTCTCGGCATCGTTGCCGATGGTGCAGGTCACTCCAGGACCATAGATTTTCGCCGCAAGCGCCGGAGAAATGCAGATCAGTCCGACCGGCTTACCCGCTTCGGCGAAGGCTTCGGTCAGCGCCAGAACGTCTGGATGTACCGAGCAGCCAGCGCCTTCGATGGCAAAGTTCGACAGATTCTTCGCCGCGCCGAAACCACCCGGCACGATCAGCGCGTCGAAGTCATCGACACTGGCTTCGCGAATGTCCTTGATATTGCCCCGTGCGATTCGCGCGGACTCCACCAGCACATTGCGCGACTCGGGCATTTCTTCCCCCGTCAGATGGTTGATCACATGCAGCTGCGCGATGTTTGGGGCGAAGCACTGCACCTGAGCGCCGCGCTGATCCAATCGCAGTAAAGTGATCACGCTCTCGTGGATTTCGGCGCCGTCGTAAACGCCACAGCCGGAAAGGATCACTGCAATTTTTTTGCTCATGGGCTTTTCTCCTTATTTATGGCGCTAAATGTCCACTAATTTGTCATCGGTTGCCATAGGGATAATGGGCGGCTACACCTAGGATCTGTGTTCAAGATCCCGATCAGGACGCGTCATGGACCTCATTCTGTATGCCGTTCCGTTTTTCCTCGTGCTGATCGCCGTAGAGCTGTTGGCTGACCGTTGGCGCGGGATGAGCAATTACCGGATCGCCGACGCGATCAACAGCATCAGTACCGGTGTCTTGTCGACCACCACGGGCCTGCTGACCAAGGGTGTCGGGCTGTTGACTTATGCCTGTGCGCTCAAGCATCTGGCGCTGTTCGAGCTGCCTGCCGACAGCGTCTGGGTCTGGGTGTTTGCCTTTGTCCTTTACGATTTCTGCTACTACTGGCTGCATCGCATGGGCCATGAACGCAACATCCTCTGGGCCGCGCATTCGGTGCATCACCAGAGCGAGGACTACAACCTCTCCACGGCTTTGCGCCAAACCAGCACAGGCTTCTTGCTGAGCTGGATTTTCTACCTGCCCATGGCCGTGCTGGGCGTCCCGCTGCTGGTGTTCATCAGCGTCGCGGCGCTGAACCTGCTTTACCAATTCTGGGTGCATACCCGACACATTCCCAAGCTTGGCTGGTACGAGTGGTTTTTTGTCACGCCATCCAATCATCGGGCTCACCATGCACAGAACGCTCTCTACATGGATCGCAACTATGGCGGTGTGTTCATTATTTGGGACCGTCTGTTTGGCTCGTTCCAGGAAGAAGACGACAACGAGCCGGTTATCTTCGGTGTGACAACACCGCTCGCGAGCTGGAACCCACTGTGGGCGAACGTGCAGTTTTACGTGCAGTTGTGGGATGACGCGCGACGGACGCAGAGCAAGTGGGACAAGCTTCGAATCTGGTTCATGCGCACCGGCTGGCGCCCGGCAGATGTCGCGGCCAGCTACCCGATGAGCAAGCCGGACTTGAGTCAGTTCCGCAAGTTTGAAGTGCCTCTGGACGGGCGTCAGCAGGTGTATGTGGCGCTGCAGTTTTGCGTCTACATCGCGCTTGGCAGCTATTTGATGAACATGGAGCGAAGCCTGTCGACCGCCGCACTGGTGCTCGGCTGGGGCGCGGTGGCGTTGGGATTGTTCACGTTGGGCGTCGCCCTGGAGAATCGGCCTTGGGCGGTGAAGCTTGAGCTGCTGAGGCTGGCTTCGAACGTGCCGCTGGTATGGCTGGCGCCGATGGTCGGGCTGTGGCCCGCCAGTGCAGTGGGCTGGATCGCGCTGCTGAGTTACAGCCTGCTCAGCGGGATCGGGCTCTACTGTTGCAGAGACCGGGTTACTCGGTTGGCGTCTTAGTCACGTCAGCTTTGGCCTGTTCGGCCTTCAGGGCCTGCTCGTCAGCGTAGACTTTCCTGGCCAGGCGAGCGTTCTTGAAGCGCCGGCGCAGCCACAGGCCGACCCCCAGCACCAGCAGCGCGCCGAGCACCCAGAGCTCATACTTTTTGACGCTGCCGAGCATGCCCTCAAGCACCGCGCCGAAATGATAAGCCGCCGCCGCCAGCGCGCTAGCCCAGATCGCTGCGCCAATGCCGTTCAGCAACAGATAGCGTCCCGGCGGATAGCCCGACAGGCCAATCGCCACGGGCATTACGGTGCGCAAACCGTAGACAAACCGAAAACTCAGGACCCAGATATCAGGGTGCTTGCGGATATGCTCCAGCGCCCGATCACCCAACAGCTGCCAGCGTGGTTTGCGCGCGAGCAACTTGCGCCCGTGCTTGCGCCCCAGGAAGTACCACAGCTGGTCACCCGCGTAGCTGCCACAGAACGCCACGATGGTGACGATCTTGATGTCCATGTATCCGCGAAACGCGAGGAAGCCCGCGAGCACCAGAATGGTTTCGCCTTCGAAGAACGTGCCGAGAAAGAGGGCGAAATACCCGAATTCCTGAAGAAATTGCTGGAGCATTGTCTGGGTGCTGGCGAAATGAACGCGCAGCCTAACCCTTCGTGCACATTCATGAAAGTGTCCAAATGTGTCTCGACGTGAACATTTCCTACAAGGACAATGGAATGTGGCTACAGAATATGGGAGTGCACATAACTGTCACACGACGGTCATAATGCCCGCTTATAACTGTCACGCTCGCCCGTCAGCACGGGCTCAGGAGTCTGCCGTGAGTTTCACCCCCGCCAATCGTTTGTTTCCTGCAACCCGCCTGCGTCGCAACCGTCGTGATGATTTTTCGCGTCGACTGGTCCGTGAAAACGTTCTGACCGTCGATGACCTGATCCTGCCGGTGTTTGTGCTGGACGGTGAAAACCGTCGTGAAGCGGTGGCCTCGATGCCGGGCGTAGAACGCCTGACCATCGACCTGTTGCTGGAGGAAGCGGCGAAGTGGGTCGAACTGGGCATTCCGGCGCTGGCACTGTTTCCGGTGACGCCACCGGAACTCAAGTCCCTGGACGCCGCCGAAGCCTGGAACCCCAACGGTATCGCCCAACGCGCCACCCGAGCGCTGCGAGCGCAGTTCCCTGAGCTTGGCGTGATCACCGATGTTGCCCTGGACCCGTTCACCACCCACGGGCAGGACGGTATCCTAGACGAAGAAGGCTACGTGCAGAACGACATCACCGTCGATGCACTGGTCAAACAGGCCTTGTCCCACGCCGAAGCGGGCGCCCAGGTAGTGGCCCCCTCGGACATGATGGACGGTCGGATCCAGGCGATCCGCGAAGCACTGGAGCTGGCCGATCACGTCAATGTGCGAATCATGGCCTACTCGGCGAAGTACGCCAGTGCGTACTACGGGCCGTTCCGCGATGCGGTCGGTTCGGCGCTGAACCTGGGCAAGGCCAACAAGGCCTCCTATCAGATGGACCCGGCGAACAGCAACGAAGCCCTGCACGAAGTGGCGGCGGATTTGTCAGAAGGCGCGGACATGGTCATGGTCAAGCCAGGCATGCCGTACCTGGACATCCTTTACCGGGTCAAAGAAGAATTCAAAGTGCCGACGTTTGTTTACCAAGTCAGCGGCGAATACGCCATGCACATGGCGGCAATCCAGAATGGCTGGTTGAGCGAAGGGGTTATCCTCGAATCCCTGACCGCTTTTAAACGTGCAGGCGCCGATGGCATCCTGACTTACTTTGCCGTCCGTGCCGCTCAATTGCTACGAGAGCAAAAATAGCCCTCCAGGAAAAGGTCATGAATACCGAAGGACTCACTGAAGTTGCCGTAAAAGAAGCTCAACCCGTGGTGGAGCAAATTGCCGAAACGCCGCCGGAGCTTGAACCTGCTGCCCCCGCGGTAGTGGCTGAGCCCGCTACGGCGGCGCCCGCGATTGCCATTCCCGGCCTGGATGACAGCAGCCTGTACATCCACCGCGAGCTCTCGCAACTGCAGTTCAACATCCGCGTGCTGGAACAGGCGCTGGATGAGTCCTACCCCTTGCTGGAGCGGCTGAAGTTCCTGCTGATCTTCTCCAGCAACCTGGACGAGTTCTTCGAGATTCGTGTTGCCGGCCTGAAGAAGCAGATCACCTTCGCCCGTGAACAAGCCGGTGCCGACGGCCTGCAACCGCATCAGGCACTGGCGCGCATCAGTGAGCTGGTACACGGTCACGTCGACCGCCAGTACGCGATCCTCAACGACATTCTGTTGCCGGAGCTGGAAAAGCATCAGGTCCGCTTCATCCGTCGGCGTCACTGGACCACCAAGATCAAAACCTGGGTGCGCCGTTATTTCCGCGACGAGATCGCGCCGATCATCACCCCGATCGGCCTTGACCCGACGCACCCGTTTCCACTGTTGGTGAACAAGAGCCTGAACTTCATCGTCGAGCTCGAAGGCATCGACGCCTTCGGTCGCGATTCAGGTCTGGCGATCATTCCGGCCCCACGTCTACTCCCGCGCGTTATCAAGTTGCCGGAAGAAGTGGGCGGGTCTGGCGACAATTACGTCTTCCTGTCGTCAATGATCCACGCGCACGCCGATGACCTGTTCCAGGGCATGAAGGTCAAGGGCTGCTACCAGTTCCGCCTGACCCGAAACGCCGACCTCGCGGTTGATACCGAAGACGTGGAAGACCTGGCCCGCGCCCTGCGCGGGGAGTTGTTCTCGCGTCGCTACGGTGACGCGGTGCGCCTGGAAGTGGCCGACACTTGCCCAAAACACCTGTCCGACTACTTGCTCAAGCAGTTCAACCTGCACGAAACCGAGCTGTATCAGGTCAACGGCCCGGTCAACCTGACCCGTCTGTTCAGCATCACCGGCCTGGACAGTCAGCGCGAGCTGCAATACACACCGTTCACTCCGCAGATCCCGAAGCTGCTGCAAAACAGCGAGAACATCTTCAGCGTGATCAGCAAGCAGGACATCCTGCTGCTGCACCCGTTCGAGTCCTTCACGCCGGTCGTCGACCTGCTCCGTCAGGCCGCGAAGGACCCGCATGTACTGGCAGTCCGTCAGACGCTGTACCGCTCCGGTGCCAACTCGGAAATCGTCGATGCACTGGTCGATGCCGCGCGCAACGGCAAGGAAGTCACTGCGGTGATCGAATTGCGTGCGCGGTTCGATGAAGAGTCCAACCTGCAACTCGCCAGCCGTCTGCAAGCAGCCGGCGCAGTGGTGATCTACGGTGTGGTCGGCTTCAAGACGCACGCCAAGATGATGCTGATCCTGCGCCGCGAAGCCGGTGAGATCGTGCGTTACGCGCACTTGGGCACCGGTAACTACCACGCGGCCAACGCCCGTCTGTACACCGACTACAGCCTGCTGACGTCGGACGACGCCTTGTGCGAAGACGTCGGCAAGTTGTTCAGTCAGTTGATCGGCATGGGTAAAACCCTGCGCATGAAGAAGCTGCTGCACGCACCCTTCACCTTGAAGAAGGGCATGCTCGACATGATTGCCCGGGAGACCCAGTTCGCCCTCGACGGCAAACCGGCGCACATCATCGCCAAGTTCAACTCGCTGACCGATCCGAAGATCATTCGCGCGTTGTACAAGGCCAGCCAGTCCGGGGTGCGTATCGATCTGGTGGTGCGTGGCATGTGCTGCCTGCGTCCAGGTATCGCCGGGGTTTCGCACAACATTCACGTGCGCTCGATCATCGGTCGCTTCCTGGAGCACACCCGGGTGTTCTACTTCCTCAATGGCGGCGAAGAACAGATGTTCCTGTCCAGTGCCGACTGGATGGAGCGCAACCTCGACAAGCGCGTCGAGACCTGTTTCCCGGTGGAGGGCAAGAAGCTGGTTATGCGGGTCAAGAAAGAGCTGGAGCTTTATCTCACCGATAACACTCACAGCTGGAGCCTGCAATCTGACGGTCGCTACATCCGCAATACGCCGACCGGCAACCAGAACCCGCGCAGTGCCCAGGCCACACTGCTGGAGCGGCTGGGCAGCCCGATTCTGGCAGTGCGTTAACCCGCAATAGTCGAGGCAAAAAAATGGCGATCCCTGCGGATCGCCATTTTTATTTATCTGCCTGAACCACCCCCTGTAGGAGCTGCCGAAGGCTGCGATCTTTTGATCTTGCTTTTAAGAATCAAAAGATCGCAGCCTTCGGCAGCTCCTACAGGGGGTGCGAATCATCAAATACCGCGACAGCTTTAACGGACGTTGAGCACGAATCCAACCCGCGTCAGCCATTCCGCTTCCAGCGCGAAATCGGCCTGGGTCAGCTGGTTTTCGTCCAGCCAGTTGGCCGGGAACAACACATCCAGACTGTCGCGATTGGCGCGCAGTATCACCTGAGGCATTTCCTGGGTGCCGCGGATGTGATGGAACAGAATCGCAAAGCGCAACAGAACGCACAGGCGAATCAGCTTGATGCCTTCATCACCAAACTCGGCAAACTTGTCTTTTGGAATGTTGCGGCGATGACCACGCACCAGCAAAGCGAGCATTTGCTGGTCTTCTCGGGAGAATCCGGCAAGGTCGGAGTGCTCGATCAGGTAGGCACCGTGCTTGTGGTAATGATAGTGAGCAATGTCCAGGCCCACTTCATGGACCTTGGCTGCCCACCCGAGCAACTCACGCCAGACGCCATCATCCAGATCCCAGTCTTCGGCGACTTGATCGAACGCGTGCAGCGCTTTGCGTTCAACCCGTGCAGCCTGCTCCAGATCGACGTGATAACGCTCCATCAACGAGCTGAGCGTACGCTCGCGGACGTCTTCGTGATGATGACGGCCCAGCAGGTCGTACAGCACACCTTCGCGAAGGGCGCCTTCACAGTGGTCCATGCGTTGCAGGTCGAGGGCATCGAAGATCGCTTCAAGAATTGCCAGGCCGGCCGGGAAAATCGCCCGACGGTCGGGCTTGATGCCTTCGAAATCGATTTTCTCGACATCGCCCAGTTTGAACAGCTTGCGCTTGAGCCAGGCGAGGCCTTCGGCGTTCACCTCGCCGGTACCATGACCGCCAGCCTTCAGCGCAAGACCGATGGCGCGGATGGTGCCCGAGGAGCCGATGGCTTCATCCCAGGTCAGGCGGTGCAGGGCGTGTTCGATGCTCATGATCTCCAGGCGCGCCGCCGTGTACGCCTGGGCGTAGCGGGCCGGAGTGATCTTGCCGTCCTTGAAATAGCGCTGGGTAAAGCTTACGCAGCCCATTTGCAGGCTTTCGCGCAACAACGGTTCGAAGCGCTGGCCGATGATGAATTCAGTACTGCCGCCGCCGATGTCCGCCACCAGGCGTTTGCCCGGGGTGTCAGCGAGGGTGTGGGACACGCCGAGGTAGATCAGGCGAGCTTCTTCACGGCCGGAGATGACTTCTACCGGGTGTCCGAGAATGGCTTCGGCGCGGCGGATGAATTCGCCGCGGTTGCGGGCTTCACGCAGGGCGTTGGTGCCAACGATTCGCACGGCACCCAAAGGCATACCGTTGATCAGTTGGGCAAAGCGCTTCAGGCAGTCCAGGCCGCGTTGCATGGATTCTTCGTTGAGCTGGCGTTCATCGTCGATGCCGGCGGCCAGCTGAACCTTCTCCCCGAGACGTTCGAGAATACGGATTTCGCCGTTCTGGGCCTTGGCCACGACCATGTGAAAGCTGTTGGAGCCCAGGTCGATTGCGGCGATCAGGGACAGATTCTTGGCTTGGGATTGCGGCATGGTCAGGGGGTCTCGGTCGATAACCTCGACATCGTGCCACGATCAAACGCTGCCGCCAACGCGCAGTGTTCAAAGCATTGATCCGGCGCAGGAAAGCTGGTGGCCGCAAGGTGGTCAATCGCGGGCAAGCTCACTCCCGCAGGGTTTCATGTTGCTGCACGATACCGGGGCAGCGCAAAACAACTGGGGGAGCGAGCCTGCTCGCGATGGCTGCCTCGAAAGCACCAAATGCTCAATAGCCTACCGAAATGACCACCTTCGCTCCCACCGCTCCTTGACTTGAGCTATACCCAAACTCATGCAGCACCATAGCGAGACTCAATCATCTGCACCTTCCTGAACGAGGGAAGGGCAGCTATGATGGGCCACGTTTTTTTGCTTACAACCTGGAGACTTCCATGAGCAGCGATCTTATCAAACACGTTAGCGACGCTAGCTTCGAGGCCGATGTACTCAAGGCCGAAGGCGCTGTACTGGTCGACTACTGGGCTGAATGGTGCGGCCCTTGCAAAATGATCGCTCCTGTTCTGGACGAGATTGCAGAAACCTACAAAGGCAAGCTGACTATTGCCAAACTGAACATCGACGAGAACCAGGAAACTCCGGCCAAGCATGGCGTGCGTGGTATCCCGACCCTGATGCTGTTCAAGAACGGAAACGTTGAAGCGACCAAGGTCGGCGCACTGTCGAAGTCGCAACTGGCTGCTTTCCTCGACGCCAACATCTAAGTGTCGATGTAAAGTGTCCGAAAAAGGCCCCGCTAATTGCGGGGCTTTTTCGTTATTGAGGGCTAGACGCTCCGAAACTCAGGTGGTACATTCGGCCCCGCACTGGTTTCTCCATTGCCCCCTGCTAGCCGTCGCCGACGCACTCCTTTTCGAATAAGTACGCGATCCTGTCGCCTTCTCTGCGGCGCGGCCTCATTAAGCCAAAAGCTTAATTTCCCCCCTCCATAAATGATTACGTCATTCCTATATGAATCTGACTGAACTCAAGCAAAAGCCGATT
>Ga0160470_100145_pt1 | contig 71359 bp, 65 predicted proteins | sample HID1973I_E11MG_FD_108214 | JGI IMG/M metagenome (GOLD analysis project Ga0160470, IMG submission 108214) | Enriched mosquito-associated microbial communities from UW Madison campus, WI, USA - HID1973I_E11 MG | ecosystem: Host-associated > Arthropoda: Insects > Digestive system > Unclassified ... | reverse complement strand
TCGCGCAGCACGCGAGCCGGATCAGCGGTGCGCCACACAGGACGGTTGCGATCTCGGGCAGTACGCCCCACTTGCTGCTCCACCGACGCGTGCAGATACACCACACGACCGCCGGCATGCAACGCCCGGCGGTTCTCTTCACGCAGGACTGCGCCGCCCCCGGTAGCCAGGACCACGCCGTCGCAGGCGCACAGTTCGGCAATCATCGCTTGCTCGCGCTCACGAAAGCCGGCCTCACCTTCCTTATCGAAAATCCACGGAATATTGGCACCCGTGCGCAATTCGATTTCCTTATCGGAATCCTTGAATGGCAGTCGAAGCTCTTTGGCCAGCAAGCGACCGATGGTGCTTTTGCCAGCACCCATCGGCCCCACAAGTATTAAATTTCGCACAGAATCAACGACTCACAGCAATCGCCTGGTTGTTCATGATACGCGGAGTGAGGAACACCAACAGCTCGGATTTTTTCTCCGAGACCACATCCCGCCGGAAAAGTCGGCCAACATACGGCACATCGCCAAGAAATGGCACCTTATCTACAACCTTGCTCTGAGTATTTGAGAAAACGCCACCGATCACGATGGTCTCGCCGTCGTTAACCAGCACCTTGGCGTTGACTTCGTTTTTCTTGATGGGCGGTACGTCCTGCACCTTGTTCAGGTAATCCGGCTCGTCCTTGGTGACCTTGACCTCCATGATGATCCGGTTGTCCGGCGTGATCTGCGGCGTCACTTCCAGTGACAGCGAGGCTTCCTTGAACGACACCGACGTCGCACCACTGGAACTGGCTTCCTGATAGGGAATTTCGGTGCCTTTAAGGATTTTGGCGGTTTCCTTGTCGGACGTGACCACCTTGGGTTGCGAGACGATTTCGCCGTTACCGGTCTTCTCCATTGCCGTGAGTTCAAGATCGAGCAGCACATTGTCGGTAATAAAGGCGATGCCGATACCCGAAGTATTAGCGGCGGCGCCCATGTCGACGAACGGCGAATTGGTGCTGGTGCTGCCCGGTGTGCCGATGGTCGACGACGCATTGGCGCCGTTGTTGCTCACGCCAGACGTATTCCAGTTGCCCTTGTTCTGCACCGAACCGCCCCAGCGCACGCCCAGGCTTTTGTCGTAGTCGACGTTCGCTTCGACGATCCGCGCCTCGATCATCACCTGACGCACGGGAATATCGAGCTGCGCGACGATACGGCGCAGTTCGTCAAGTCGTTCCTGGGTCTGATAGGCAATGATGTTGTTGGTTCGCTCATCAACCGTGATCGAGCCCCGTTCGTCAATTTTGGCATCCGCACTGGTCACCGACTGGAACAACTTGGAGATATCGGCAGCCTTGGCGTAATTGACCTGCAACAGCTCGCGACGCAGAGGGGCCAACTCGGCGATCTGCTTCTGCGACTCCAGCTCCTGACGCTCGCGGGCAGCGATTTCATCGGCGGGCGCGACCAGCAGAACGTTGCCGATCTTGCGTTTATCCAGCCCTTTGGTTTTCAGCACCAGGTCCAGTGCCTGATCCCACGGCACATTCTGCAAGCGCAGGGTAATACCGCCCTGCACCGTGTCACTGGCCACCAGATTGAGGTTGGTGAAATCGGCGATCAGTTGCAGCACCGAGCGCACATCGATGTCCTGGAAATTCAACGACAGCTTTTCACCGGTGTAGGCGAATCGCTCGGCATTACGCTTTTGCAGGTCGTCCACGGTCATCGGCCGGATGCTGACGGTCAGTTTGTTGTCGGTCTGATAAGTCGAATAATCAAAGGCGCCGCTGGGCTCGATACTGATTGTGGCGCGATCGCCCGTGGCGCTGGCGTTGACGAACTGAACCGGCGTTGCGAAATCCTTGACGTCCAGGCGCACCCGCAACGGCTCGGGAAGCTGGGTTCTGGCGAAACCGAGGACGATCTTGCCATCACGTTCCTGAATGTCCGGGGCGATGGACGGGTCGGAAAGATCGATGACGACATTGCCCTCACCTTGCGTACCGCGCTGGAAATCCACCCCACGGATGGCCTTGCCAACAGGTGCATAGGCTTTCGCGGGTGCCGGGGTCGGCGTAGCGGCACGCGGTGCACTGGTCGCCGGTTTCGACGGCGCTGGCGCTTTAGTCGCCCCTTGCCCCAGCACCACGAACAGATTGTTGCCTTCGACTCGCGACGTGTAAGGCGTCAGCTGCGTCAAATTGATGATGAGCCGCGTACGGTCAGTGGTTTCCACCACCGTCGCACTACGGGCATTGCCGCCGCCCAGGTCACGGGTCTTGCTGGTCAGCTTATTGGCGACGCCGGGCAGGTCCAGCGCAATCCGTGCGGGTGACTCAGTTGTATAACCCCGGGGTGCCGGGGGCGCGCCATCGAACGACAGCTTCAACTCGACGCGGTCTCCCGGCAGAGCAGCCACATCGAGTGCCTTGAGATTGGCGGCTTGAACCATCGGCGAAAGCAACGCTATCCATAGCGAAATACCGAAGGTTGAGAAAATCCTGTTCATTGTTCGAATCCCACTATGAGTGCTCTTTCAAAGGGATGGTCCGGGGCCGTTCCAACCAGGCGCCTTCGCCATCGGGAACAATTTCGACCACATCGACTTGCGAGCCGCTGATGGCGACGATTCGCCCATCGTTACGTCCCAGATAATCGCCGACTTTCAACCGGTGCACTCCGCCTGCCCCGCGCAACAGCGCGAAGGAGCCACCGGCATTGGATATCGTGCCGACCATTTCAAACTGCTCGATGTTGAAACCTTCGAGGTACTGCTTGACCCGAGCGGGGTCGGGTTTGACGTTACGCGAGCCGTGCTTCTGGCCGGCCAGATCAACTCTGACCTGTCGGGAAAACGGGCTGCGAAGATTGGCCGCGCTGTAGGTGAACGTCGGATAGGACTGAAACGTCGGCGCGGGTTCAATCTTGCCGGGTGGTCGCAGACGGACTTCGTTCATGTAGGCATCGAGATCGCTGACGTCATCGCCTCTGCCACAACCGACCAGGCAGAGCAGCATGGCAAACATTGATAAGCAACGAATCGGGCTCATTTTTGCAGCCCTTTGTCGTTGTAGCGGTATGTCTTGGCCAGAATGCTCATGCGCAGCTTCGTTCCGCCCTCAGGATTCGCCGGGGCAATGTCGAAGTCATGCAGCGTGACAATGCGCGGCAATCCCGCCACGCCGCTGACGAATGTGGCCAGGTCGTGATAGGCGCCAGTGACGGTGATCTGGATCGGCAGTTCGATGTAGAACGGCTGGGTGACCTCCGGCAACAGTTTGATTTCTTCGAACTCCAGTCCGCTGCCGAGGCCCGTGCGCGTGATGTCTTCCAGCAAGCCGGGGACTTCAGTGTCGCTCGGCAATTGCCGCAACAGCACGCCAAAGGAGTTTTCCATCTCCTTCATCTGCTGGGTGTACAGCTCAAGATTCGCCGCCATGCGGGCTTTGCTCGCGAACTGTTCCTTTAGCGTCGTCTCTTCTTCGCGTTTTGAGTCGAGCTGACTTTCCAGATCACTGAGGTAAAAGTTGTAACCCAATGCCAGCACCAGAACCATCAGCAGAGCACCTGCCACCGCTTTGATGGTCGGTGGCCAGGAGCCCATGTTGTTGGTATCGAGGTCGTTGATATCGATATTACGTAACCCGGCAAACCATTCGGATGGACTCATTGGTCGCCCTCCACAACCGCCGGTTGAGTCTGACGAACCGTCAACTGAAAGACGTTCGCCTGGTCCAGCTGACCGGCAGTATTCGCCTTGACCTCGGTGAGGCTGGGCGCGTCGAACCAGTCGGAGGCATCGAGATTACGCATCAGGTCCGACACGCGATTGTTGGATTCTGCCGCACCGGAAATAGACAAGGTCTTGCCGACCATTTTCACTTCGGTGAAATACACCCCGTCCGGCAATGTACGGGCCAGTTGATCAAATACCCGCCCACTGATCGGCCGGTTACCCTGCAAATCCTGAATGATGCGCATGCGCTCGACCAATTGTTGGCGCCGAGCCTTGAGGTCGCTGATCTGCTTGATGCGTTCGTCGACAATGGCAATCTGCTTGCTGATGTAGTCATTACGCGCAAGTTGCCGATCGATGGCGCGATTGATTACCTGATCCGCCAACAGCACTGCGCCAATAGAGCCCACCAGCACAACGACAAGGCTCAACAGGAAGCGTTTGCGGCGTTCTTCTCGCAGCTCTTCACGCCAGGGAAGTAAATTGATCCGCGCCATCAGTCGAAACTCCTGAGCGCCAGACCGCAAGCGATCATCAGTGCCGGCGCATCACTGGCCAGGGCACCGGCGTTGACCTTGCTGCTCAGGGTCATGTCGGAAAACGGGTTGGCAACCTGGGTAGGCGTTGCCAATCGCTGCTCGATCAATCGATCAAGGCCTGGCACCGACGCAGTACCCCCGGCAAGCAGGATGTGATCGACCGAGTTGTACTGCCCGGAGGCGAAGAAAAACTGCAGTGAACGCGAAACCTGCTGCACCAGCGCATCACGAAACGGTTGCAATACCTCGCTGACGTAATCGTCCGGCAAACCGCCCTGCTTCTTCGCCAAACCTGCCTGCTCCAGGCTCATGCCGTAGCGACGCTGGATTTCTTCGGTCAGCTGACGACCACCGAACAATTGCTCACGGGTGTAAATAATTCGTCCATTGCGCAGCACGCTGAGGGTGGTCATCGTTGCGCCAATGTCGACCACGGCCACGGTCAATTGCGCCTGGGAAGAGGCTAGCTGGCCTGTCAGCAGGCCGAAGGAACGTTCCAGCGCATAGGCCTCGACATCGACCACACGCGCCGTCAGCCCGGCCAGGGCCAGCGCCGCTTCACGCACTTCGACGTTTTCTTTGCGACAGGCGGCCAACAGGACAGAGACCCGCTCAGGGTTGCGCGCGGAAACGCCCTGCACTTCAAAGTCGATGGCGACTTCATCCAACGGGTAGGGGATGTATTGATCAGCCTCGATCTTCAGCTGGTTCTCCATTTCGTCATCAGAGAGCCCGGCATCCATTTCGATCGTCTTGGTGATCACCGCTGAACCGGCGACTGCGACCGCAACATTCCTGAGGCTGGTCTTGGCCTTGATCAGCACGCGAGACAATGCCTGCCCGACACCCTCGAGCTCAGCGATGTTTTTCTCGATTACAGCATTGGCAGGGAGAGGTTCGACAGCGTATGCCTCAACCCGATAGCGCTCGCCTTGACGGCTTAACTCAAGAAGCTTCACTGACGTGGAGCTGATGTCGATCCCCAGAAGCGTATTGGCCTTTTTATTGAAGAGTCCTAGCACTACCAATTCCCTATGACTATCCGTGAGTTACGGACTCTGTAATGTCCATTGCGTTCAACCCGCCCGTCTTGACAGCAAGCGCAAATGACGCCTCTGACGGAAAAATGCTTATAATGCCCAGCGATTTTTTACTGCTATTTACTTCAAGCTCAGGTGTGCTCCTGTTCAGTGAACCCTGATGCCTAATTCATTCTTTGCCCTGGATATCCAAAAGCCTTGATTCGTCTGCTGAAATTTTTCGGATGGTCCATCGTCGCTATTTTCTGCGGACTGCTTCTGGGTCTGAGTGGCGCTTATCTTTACCTTAGTCCCGGATTGCCGTCTGTGGAGGCGCTGAGAAGTATTCAGTTGCAGATTCCTCTACGGGTATACAGCAGCGACGACAAGTTGATCGCAGAATTTGGCGAAATGCGCCGGACTCCAATCCGTTTCGCCGACATTCCACCAAATTTCATTAATGCGTTACTAAGTGCTGAAGACGACAATTTTGCCAATCACTACGGCGTCGACCCTGGCAGCTTGATGCGTGCCGCCTCCCAGTTGGTTAAAAGCGGTCACATCCAGTCCGGCGGCAGCACCATCACCATGCAGGTGGCGAAGAACTTCTTCCTGACCAGCGAACGCAGCTTCTCCCGCAAGACCACTGAAATTCTCCTGGCCTTGCAGATCGAACGGCAGCTGACCAAGGACGAGATCCTTGAGTTGTATGTCAACAAGATCTACCTCGGCAACCGTGCCTACGGTATCGAAGCCGCCGCACAGGTTTACTACGGGAAGTCGATTCGTGACGTGAGCCTTGCGCAGATGGCGATGATTGCCGGCCTGCCGAAAGCCCCGTCGCGCTTCAACCCGCTGGCCAACCCGGCTCGTAGCAAGGAACGTCGCGACTGGATCCTGGGGCGTATGTACAAGCTTGGCAAGATCACCGAAGCCGACTACACCACCGCAATCAACGAGCCGCTGAACGCCAGCTACCACGTGCCGACCCCGGAAGTGAACGCGCCCTACATCGCTGAAATGGCCCGTGCTGAAATGGTCGGCCGCTATGGCAGTGATGCCTACACCGAAGGCTTTCGTGTAACCACCACGATCCCGAGCAATCTGCAGGAAATGGCCAACACCGCCCTGCACGAAGGCCTGATGACCTACGATCAGCGTCACGGCTACCGTGGCCCTGAATCGCGCCTGCCGGGCAAGACGCGCGAAGCCTGGGCAACCGAATTGACCAAGCAACGCACCATCAGCAGCCTCGAGCCCGCCATCGTTACCCAGGTCGACAAGAACGGCCTGCAGGTGATGACACGCACCGGTGACGAACACGTCAGCTGGGACACAATGAAATGGGCACGCCCCTTCCTGAACACCAACAGCATGGGCCCAAATCCCAAGCAGCCGGCGGATGTTGCGCAGGTGGGCGACCTGATTCGCGTGCAGCGCCAGCCGGACAATTCGCTGAAGTTCAGCCAGATCCCGCAGGCTCAAGGCGCATTGGTCTCCCTGGATCCACAGAACGGGGCCATTCGCTCGCTGGTCGGTGGCTTCGCCTTCGAACAAAGCAACTACAACCGTGCCCTGCAGGCCAAGCGTCAGCCGGGTTCGAGCTTCAAACCGTTCGTCTACAGCGCTGCACTGGACAATGGCTACACCGCCGCCAGCCTGGTGAACGACGCACCGATCGTGTTTGTCGACGAGTACCTGGACAAGGTCTGGCGTCCGAAGAACGACACCAACACTTTCCTCGGCCCGATCCGTCTGCGCGAAGGGCTGTACAAATCGCGCAACCTGGTTTCGATCCGTCTGGTACAGGCCTTGGGCGTCGATCGCACCATCGACTACATCAGCAAATTCGGCTTCAACAAGCAGGATCTGCCGCGCAACCTGTCCCTGGCGCTGGGCACCGCGACCCTGACACCGATGGAAATCGCCACGGGCTGGAGCACGTTTGCCAACGGTGGCTACAAAATCACGCCGTACATCATCGACAAGATCGAAAGCCGCAACGGCGATACGCTTTTTGTCGCCAACCCGCCGAGCGTTCCAAAAGGCAATGTCGCCAGTGACGGCATTGCCGCCGCTCCGGTGGCCAACGCATTCACGGTCAACGCGACGCCGGAAGACGCCTCAGCTACGCCGCCAGCGACTCAAACACCTGCCGTGGCCGAACGCATTGTCGATGGCCGCACCACTTACATCCTCAACAGCATGCTTGAGGATGTGATCAAGCTCGGCACCGGGCGTCGCGCACTGGCGCTGGGCCGTCCTGACATTGCGGGCAAAACAGGTACGACCAACGAATCCAAGGACGCTTGGTTCTCCGGCTATAACGCCGATTACGTCACGACCGTCTGGACCGGCTTTGACCAGCCTGAGAGCTTGGGCCGCAGGGAGTTTGGTGGCACTGTGGCTCTGCCGATCTGGATGAACTACATGGCCGCTGCCCTCAAGGACAAGCCGCCGCACACACTGCCAGAGCCGGAAGGCATCCTGAGCCTGCGGGTAGACCCGGTCAGCGGCCGCGCGGCCCCTCCTGGCACGCCTGGCGCCTACTTCGAGCTGTTCAAGGCCGAAGACACGCCTCCTACGGCCAGCGAGCTGGGCAACGGCAGTGCGCCGGGCAGCCCGCTGCCGGCCGATGAAGCGGCGCCAATCGATTTGTTCTGATCAGGTAGCGCAATGCGAAAAGCCCCGCCTTCGAGAGAAGAGCGGGGCTTTTTGTTGCCGGCAAGATCAAAAGATCGCAGCCTGCGGCAGCTCCTACATGAGGATGCGTTCCCATGTACTGATCGTTCCCACGCTCTGCGTGGGAATGCCTTTAGGGACGCTCCGCGTTCCAGCTCTGGAAAGGGACGCGGAGCGTCCCGGGCTGCATTCCCACGCAGAGCGTGGGAATGATCATCTGCTAAAAATAAAAAGCCCCGACTCTCGCGAGCCGGGGCTTTTGTTTGAAGCGCTACAACGGCTTAGCCGTTGAACACGTCATCCACGCTTTTCAGCGGGTAGTTCTTCGGATACGGCAGGGTTGCAACACCGGTCTCGATGGCGGCTTTAGCCACGGCATCGGAGATCACGGTGATCAAACGCGCATCCATTGGTTTCGGGATGATGTACTCACGACCAAATTCCAGCTTGATGCCGCCGTAGGCGTCGCACACTTCCTGAGGTACTGGCAGTTTTGCCAGTTCACGCAGGGCGTTGGCAGCAGCCACTTTCATTTCTTCGTTGATGCGCTTGGCGCGAACGTCCAGGGCACCACGGAAGATGAACGGGAAGCCCAGTACGTTGTTGACCTGGTTCGGGTAGTCCGAACGGCCGGTGGCCATGATCACGTCGTTACGGGTGGCGTGAGCCAGTTCCGGGGAGATTTCCGGATCCGGGTTGGAGCACGCGAACACGATCGGGTTAGGCGCCATCGCCAACAGGCCTTCAGCGCTCAGCAGGTTCGGGCCGGACAGGCCAACGAACACGTCAGCACCGGTCAGTGCGTCAGCCAGGGTGCGCTTCTCGGTCGCGTGAGCGAACACAGCCTTGTACTGATTCAGGTCGTCACGGCCGGAGTGAATCACGCCGGTACGGTCAACCATGAAGATGTTTTCGATGTTGGCGCCCATGCTCACCAGCAATTTCATGCAGGAGATGGCAGCTGCACCGGCACCCAGGCAGACGATCTTGGCGTCAGACAGGGTTTTGCCAGCGATTTCCAGGGCGTTGATCATGCCGGCCGCGGTCACGATAGCGGTGCCGTGCTGGTCATCGTGGAATACCGGAATGTCGCACTGCTCGATCAAAGCGCGTTCGATCTCAAAGCACTCAGGTGCCTTGATGTCTTCCAGGTTGATGCCACCGAAGGTGATGGAGATACGCTTGACGGTGTCGATGAAGGCTTGCGGGCTTTCGGAGTCGACTTCGATGTCGAAAACGTCGATGCCGGCGAAGCGCTTGAACAGCACGCCTTTGCCTTCCATGACTGGCTTGGACGCCAATGGACCGAGGTTACCCAGACCAAGAATCGCGGTGCCATCGGAAATAACTGCAACCAGGTTGCCTTTACCGGTGTATTTGTAGGCCAGCTCAGGATCGCGAGCAATTTCGCGTACTGGTTCGGCTACGCCGGGGCTGTAAGCCAGCGACAGGTCGCGGGCGGTAGCGGTGGCCTTGGTGAGCTCGACGCTCAGCTTACCTGGACGAGGATGGGCATGATATTCGAGAGCGGCAGTTTTCAAATCAGACATGGGGGCATTCCGCTTTTACTGTTGGACAGACTGGTCAGCGAGGATACGCGCCTCGCAAAGTCCCCACAAGACTGACCAGTCACCCCTGTCAAGCGCCCGGCCCTACGACTTTGGGCCAAGAGCCGCGGAACACAAGGGATGGACTGTTCACAATCCACTTAAAAAATGTCTACAATTTTTTCTTATGGAGTCGTCTGAAGCATGACGGGGTCGGTCAGTGGCAACAACCAACGCGCCTGGCCTTCTTTCAACCCACCACGTCGCGAACGGTCGAGCACCCAGCCACGCGCCTCGATTTGCCTGCCTTTCAGTTTTTCCAGAGACGCCACATCGAACTGCTGCAGCAGATTGGGTGCAACACGCAATACAACCGAATCCTGCAACTCGATCCAGACTCCGCCACGATTACGCTGAACCTTGGTCACACGGCCGCTGATAACCGCAAACCCTGAAGTGTTGACTTGCTCAACTTTGAGGACCGGTGATTGGCGCCATATCCCCAGCCTGGCCTGACGTGCAATGCGCTCAGCCGCTTGCTGACACTTGGCCAGGTCGATATTCGGCGCCACAGCCACCTGGAAACCCAGACCTTCAGCAAGCATCTGCGCTTCCAGGTTGGCACCATCGGCGCCATAGAGATGGGCCAGGGTGCGGCCGTAGCGATCTTTGTTCTCTTTACCAGGAAGCAGACCGAGCTGTCCGTCGCTGGCGGCCACCAGAGATTCCAGGCGATTGCGCGCTGCAACAGCGAACGGCTCGTCTGTTCGGCCCTTCTTGCCAAGCTCCGGCGTATTCAAACCGATCATGCGTACGCTGCGACCATCGCTGAGCCGCACTGTGTCGCCATCAACAACCCGCTGTACCGTGACGGACTTCAGGCCGCTTGGCGCCGGGCAATAAGCCTGGGCAGCCGGGAACCAAATCGCGGACACAAAAAAGGCGCCCGCAAGGGACGCCTTTTTCAACAGCAAGGAAAAGCCCAAGGGGCTCTTCAACCTTACTCTGCAGCAGCTGGAGCTTTCTTGCCGAAAGCGCCGAAACGGTCTGCGAAGCGCTGTACACGGCCGCCAGTATCCAGAGTCTTCTGCTTACCGGTGTAGAACGGGTGGCACTCGTTGCATACGTCAGTACCCAGTGGCTTGCACAGGTTCGAACGAGTTTCGAACTTGTTGCCGCAGCTGCAAGTTACTTCGATGGTTTCGTATGCTGGATGGATATCGGCTTTCATGGTGTATTCCTCAGGCTAGTGTGCCGCCACTCAACACTATTGTTGAATACCGCACATAATTAGGCCGCGGATTCTACCAGACAATGCTAATCGCGCAAGCTGTCGCTTCTACCGACCGTCTGCTAGGCTCCCGCTCCTGATACCGTCCCTGTGGGAGCCACAGTCAGCTCTCTCAGGTCTTGCACCCTGCTGTTATTAGCTGCTTATCGAGAATCCTCCGCGTGCCCGACGCCATTTTGCGCCTCGCCCTGCCCTCGCCCCTGCGCCGCCTGTTCGATTACCGTGCTCCAGCCGGAGTCTTGCGCGCCCAGCTGCAACCGGGCATGCGTTTGCGGGTACCGTTCGGCCGTCGGGAGATGATCGGGATTCTGGTAGAGGTCACCGACACCAGCGAAGTGCCGGCGGAAAAACTCAAGCCGGCCATCGCTTTGCTCGACGCCACGCCGCCGCTGCCTCCAGCGTTGTTCAAGTTGTGCCTGTGGACCTCCCAGTATTACCAGCACAGCCTCGGCGACACCTTGAGCTGGGCGCTGCCGGTACTGCTGCGGCAGGGTGAGCTGGCGGAAGCGCGTCAGGAGCGCTTCTGGTCCGCCGCGCCCGGCGCCAGCCTCGATGACCCGCGCATCGCCCGCGCCCCACGCCAGCGTGAAGCGCTGGCAACCCTTGCCCAGCACCCCCACGGCGTCGCCCATCAATTGCTGAGCAAACTGATGCTGAGCAAAGACAGTCTGGATTTGCTGCTGGCCAAAGGCCTGGTGCAGGTGGAGATCCGCAAACACGCCCCCGGTGCTCGGCATGAGCACTGGCTCGCTCAGCCAGAATTGCCCCTCAATCCCGAACAACGTGCGGCATACGAGGCCATTCGCGCCGGGTTCGACAGTTACCACGCCTTCCTGCTCGCCGGCGTGACAGGCAGCGGCAAGACAGAAGTCTATTTACAACTGATTCGCGAAACCCTCGAGGCGGGCAAACAGGCACTGGTACTGATTCCAGAAATCAACCTCGGCCCGCAAACGCTGGCGCGCTTTGAACAGCGATTCAATGCGCGCATTGCGCTGATCCACTCAGCCGTGAACGACCGCGAGCGCCTTGAAGCCTGGCTCGCCGCCCGCGATGGCGACGCCGACATCATTATCGGTACGCGATCAGCATTGTTCACACCGATGAAAAACCCCGGTCTGATCATCATCGACGAAGAGCACGACGGTTCGTACAAACAGCAGGAAGGCCTGCGTTACCACGCCCGCGATCTGGCGCTGGTACGCGCGCGGCAGGAAAACATCCCGATTGTCCTCGGCTCGGCGACGCCGTCCCTGGAAAGCCTGCACAACGCCTACACCGGTCGGTACGGGCTCCTGCGCCTGAACGAGCGAGCAGGCGGTGCCAAGCAGCCACGTTTCCTGCGTCTGGACGTAAAAAGTCGTCCGCTGGACAGTGGTATTTCCGGGCCGATGCAGCAGGCCATCGGCCAGACGCTTGCGGCGGGGCAACAAGTGCTGGTGTTCCTCAACCGCCGCGGATTTGCCCCGACACTGCTGTGCCACGATTGCGGCTGGATGTCCGAATGCCAGCGCTGTGATGCGCGAATGACCGTGCACCAGCGTTCCGGCGAGCTGCGCTGTCACCATTGCGGCTACGTTGAACGGGTGCCCCGGCATTGTCCGAAGTGCGGCAAAGTCGACTTGCGGCCCGTGGGAGCCGGCACCGAGCGTGCCGAAGAGCGGCTGGCGATTCTGTTTCCGGACGTGCCGGTACTGCGGGTGGATCGCGATAGCACGTCGCGCAAAGACGCGATGAATCAATTGTTCGCAACCATCCAGAAGGGCCATCCCTGCATTTTGGTGGGCACGCAGATGCTTGCAAAAGGGCACCATTTCCCTCGAGTGACCCTGGTGTCGATCCTGGATGCCGATGGCGGGCTGTTCTCCGGCGACTTCCGCGCCAGCGAGCGCATGGCGCAATTGATTGTTCAGGTGGCTGGCCGCGCAGGCCGGGCGGAAGAGCCGGGACGAGTGATTATCCAGACGCACCTGGCCGATCATCCACTGCTGGTGCAACTGACCGAGCAGGGTTATTTCGCCTTTGCCGAACAGGCGCTCAGTGAGCGGCGCTCGGCGGGGTTGCCGCCATTTGCGCATTTGGCGCTGCTGCGGGCTGAAGCGCACAAGCCAGGACAGGCTGAAGGGTTTCTCGACGAGGCCTGCAGCGAGGCTGAAAGGTTGCTGGCCGAACAGAATCTGACCGGAATTGAGCTGCTTGGGCCAGTGCCGGCTCCCATGGAACGTCGGGCGGGGCGCTATCGCGCGCAGCTGCTGTTGCAGGCGACAGCGCGGGCGCCGCTGCATCGATTACTCAGCAATTGGTTGCTGGTGTTGGAGCAGATGCCGAGCGGCCGGGCGGTGCGCTGGTCTCTGGATGTTGATCCCGTCGATCTGTATTGATAGCTATGGGAGCAAGGCTTGCCCGCGATGGGCCCTTGAGATCGCCATCGCGGCCAAGCCTTGCTCCCACAGTTGATGTGCCTGACGCACCGCTTTTTGTCACCACATATCCATAACCTGCCCGCTATAGTTGGCAAGCCCGTCTCCGCCACGGATAATGCCCAGTTTTTCCACCCGCGCATCCAGGCGCCGCCGCGCTTGCGGTCGAAAGAGAGCCCCATGAAAGACACCATTCGTCAGCTGATCCAACAAGCCATCACCCAACTCGTCAACGAAGGTGTGTTGCCTGAAGGCCTGTCGCCGGCGATCCAGGTGGAAAACTCCCGAGACAAGAAGAACGGCGATTTCGCCAGCAACATCGCGATGATGCTCGCCAAACCGGCTGGCATGAAACCGCGCGACCTGGCCGAAAAAATCATCGCCGCGCTGCCGGCTGACGAGAACGTCACCAAGACCGAAATCGCTGGCCCAGGCTTCCTGAATTTTTTCCAGAACACTCAAGCCCTGGCCGCTCGCCTGGACGCCGCACTGGCCGACGAACACATCGGCGTGCGCAAGGCCGGCCCGGCCCAGCGCACCGTAGTCGACCTGTCCGCCCCCAACCTCGCCAAGGAGATGCACGTCGGCCATTTGCGTTCGACCATCATTGGCGATGGCGTAGCCCGCGTACTGGAGTTTCTCGGCGACACCGTGATCCGTCAGAACCACGTAGGCGACTGGGGCACCCAGTTCGGCATGCTGATGGCTTATCTCCAGGAAAACCCGATCACCAGTGACGAGCTGTCGGACCTGGAAAATTTCTACCGTGCGGCCAAGCAACGCTTCGACGAATCCGAAGAGTTCGCCGACCGTGCCCGTGGTCTGGTGGTCAAGCTGCAAGCCGGCGACCCGGACTGCCTGGCGCTGTGGACCAAGTTCAAGGACATCTCGCTGTCCCACTGCCAGAAAATCTACGAGCTGTTGAACGTCAAGCTGACCATGGCCGACGTGATGGGTGAAAGCGCCTACAACGACGACCTGATCAACGTGGTCAACGACCTGAAGGCCGCCGGCATGCTGGTCGAAAGTAACGGCGCGCAGTGCGTGTTCCTCGACGAGTTCAAAAATGCCGATGGCGACCCGCTGCCGGTGATTATCGTCAAGGCCGACGGTGGCTACCTCTACGCGACTACCGACCTGGCTGCCGTGCGCTATCGCAGCAACGTACTGAAAGCCGATCGCGCGCTGTATTTTGTCGATCAGCGCCAGGCCCTGCACTTCCAGCAGGTGTTCGCCGTGGCCCGCAAGGCAGGCTTCGTGACGCACCCGATGGAAATGGAACACATGGGCTTCGGCACCATGAACGGCGCTGACGGCCGTCCGTTCAAGACCCGTGATGGCGGCACCGTGAAGCTGATCGACCTGCTGATCGAAGCCCAGGAGCGCGCCTACACGCTGGTCAAGGACAAGAATCCCGAGCTGGCCGAAACCGAGCTGCGAAACATCGCCAAGGTCGTGGGCATCGGCGCGGTAAAGTACGCTGACCTGTCCAAGCACCGCACCAGCGATTACAGCTTCAACTTCGATCTGATGCTGAATTTCGAAGGTAACACTGCGCCGTATCTGCTGTACGCCTACACCCGTGTGGCCGGCGTGTTCCGCAAACTTGGCAAGGATTTCAGCGAAGTCGAAGGCCAGATCGTTCTGGAAGCGGCGCACGAGCACGAGCTGGCTGCCAAACTGGCGCAGTTCGGTGAAGTCCTGAACAACGTTTCCGACAAAGGCACGCCGCACATTCTGTGCACGTACCTGTACGATGTGGCGGGCTTGTTCTCCAGCTTCTACGAGAACTGCCCGATCCTCAGCGCCGACACTCCGGCGCAAATGCAAAGCCGCCTGCGCCTCGCCGCGCTGACCGGCCGCACTCTCAAGCAAGGCCTGGAACTCTTGGGTCTGGAAACTCTGGAGCGTATGTAAGTTGGCTGCCAAGAAAAAACCTGCACCCAAGCGTGGCGCCAGCCGTTACCAAGCTCCTGCGAAGCAACCGATACCGGGTTGGCTGTGGATGGCCATCGGCCTGACGGTCGGCGCGTTCATCGTGTTCCTGATGAAGCTGGAGCCCGGCAAGGGCAGCGAAAGCGTCAAGCGCGAGAAGATCGAGCAGCAGAAAGCCACCAAGATCGCCGAGGCCAACAAGACCCCGCCGAGCCCGACCCAACCGGTGAAGCCGAAGTACGACTTCTACACGTTGCTGCCGGAATCGGAAGTCATCGTGCCGCCGGATGCTGTCCCGGAGAAAACCCTGCCGACGCCGCAAGTGCCAGCGATTCCGACGACGCCGGTGACGCCTGAGCAAGCAGCGAAGATCGACACGGCGCGGGCGCAGGCGGCACTGGCGGGGATCACTCCACCGCCTGCGCCTCCGGTCTCCAAGGCGGCACCAGTGACCAAGTTCTTCCTGCAGGCCGGTTCGTTCCGCAAAGAGGCTGACGCGGACAAGGTTCGGGCGCAGATCATCCTGCTGGGTCAAGCCGTAGCGGTTGAGTCCGGTACGGTGAAGGACGAGACTTGGTACCGCGTATTGGTCGGGCCGTTCAGCAACCGCGAACAGCTGACCACCGCTCAGAAACAACTGGCGGGCAGCGGGTTTAGCAATCTGTTGTTACAACAACGCCAGAGCCGCTGACCTTCCACTGATCGTTCCCACGCTCTGCGTGGGAATGCAGCCCGTGACGCTCCGCGTCACTGGACGCGGAGCGTCCCCAGAGGCATTCCCACGCAGAGCGTGGGAACGATCATCAAAAGATCGCAGCCTGCGGCAGCTCCTACGCGACTCGCACCACTCGTCTCCTCTCCCTCCCCGCAGTTGAAAAACCCGTCACCACCCCCATATGAGTTTGCATAAGGCATTTTCGCCCCGCTGCGTGGAGACTCTCCCTTGACCACCATCGTTTCAGTTCGCCGCCACGGCAAAGTCGTCATGGGCGGCGACGGCCAGGTTTCTCTCGGCAATACCGTGATGAAAGGCAACGCGAAGAAAGTTCGCCGCCTGTACCACGGTCAGGTTATCGCCGGCTTTGCCGGGGCCACGGCTGACGCTTTCACCCTCTTCGAGCGTTTTGAAGGCCAGCTTGAAAAACATCAGGGCCACCTGGTTCGCGCCGCCGTTGAACTCGCCAAAGAATGGCGCACCGATCGCTCCCTCAGCCGCCTCGAAGCCATGCTCGCGGTCGCCAACAAAGACGCTTCCCTGATCATTACCGGCAATGGTGATGTGGTCGAACCCGAAGGAGGCTTGATCGCCATGGGTTCAGGAGGTGGTTACGCCCAGGCCGCCGCCAGCGCGCTGATGAAGAAAACCGATCTGTCGGCCCGGGAAATCGTCGAAACCGCCTTGGGTATCGCCGGCGACATCTGCGTATTCACCAACCACACCCTGACCATTGAGGAGCAGGACTGCGCCGAGTAAGCCTGTTGAGGCCTTTGTGCCACGGCTCATTCTTGCTTGAGGTCCGCCAAATACTATGTCCATGACTCCCCGTGAAATCGTCCACGAACTCAATCGCCATATCATCGGCCAGGACGATGCCAAACGCGCCGTCGCCATCGCGCTGCGTAATCGCTGGCGCCGGATGCAGCTGCCTGAAGAGCTGCGCGTTGAAGTGACCCCGAAGAACATCCTGATGATCGGCCCGACCGGTGTCGGTAAAACCGAGATCGCCCGTCGTCTGGCCAAACTTGCCAATGCGCCGTTCATCAAAGTCGAAGCAACCAAATTCACCGAGGTCGGCTATGTCGGCCGCGACGTTGAATCGATCATCCGTGACCTGGCAGATGCGGCTATCAAGCTGCTGCGCGAACAGGAAATGACCAAGGTGCGCCATCGCGCCGAAGACGCTGCCGAAGAACGCATTCTTGATGCCCTGCTGCCTCCGGCACGCGCGGGTTTCAACAGTGATGACACCGCACCGTCGGCCGATTCCAACACGCGCCAGCTGTTCCGCAAGCGTCTGCGCGAAGGCCAGTTGGATGACAAGGAAATCGAAATCGAAGTCGCCGAAGTGGCCGGCGTCGATATTTCCGCGCCGCCCGGCATGGAAGAAATGACCAACCAGCTGCAGAGCCTGTTCGCCAACATGGGCAAAGGCAAAAAGAAAAGCCGCAAGCTCAAGGTCAAGGAAGCGCTGAAGCTGGTCCGCGATGAAGAAGCCGGTCGCCTGGTCAACGAAGAAGAATTGAAGGCCAAGGCGCTGGAAGCGGTCGAGCAGCACGGCATCGTGTTCATCGACGAAATCGACAAGGTCGCCAAGCGCGGCAATTCCGGTGGTGTCGACGTGTCCCGTGAAGGCGTGCAGCGTGACTTGCTGCCGCTGATCGAAGGCTGCACCGTCAACACCAAGCTGGGCATGGTCAAGACCGACCACATCCTGTTCATTGCATCCGGCGCGTTCCACCTCAGCAAGCCAAGCGACCTGGTGCCTGAACTGCAAGGTCGTCTGCCGATCCGTGTCGAACTGAAGGCGCTGACGCCTGAAGACTTCGAGCGCATCCTCAGCGAACCCCATGCATCGCTGACCGAGCAATATTGCGCCCTGTTGAACACCGAAGGGTTGGGCATCGAGTTCATGCCGGACGGCATCAAGCGCATTGCCGAGATTGCCTGGCAGGTTAACGAAAAGACCGAGAACATCGGTGCCCGTCGTTTGCACACGTTGCTTGAGCGCCTGCTTGAAGAGGTGTCGTTCAGTGCCGGCGACCTGGCCAGCAGCCACGACGGCAAGGTGATCCTGATCGACGCGGAATACGTCAACAGCCACTTGGGCGAATTGGCGCAGAACGAAGACCTGTCCCGTTATATCCTGTAGGTCACCTACTCTCCTGCGATAACGCTGCATCTGTAGGAGCTGCCGAAGGCTGCGATCTTTTGATCTCAAGAAGCAACATCAAAAGATCGCAGCCTTCAGCAGCTCCTACAGGGCGTTCCGCTCAGACGGACGACCAGTCATGACCCAACTCCCCACCGACATCAAACTCCACAAAGCCTCCAAAACCCTGTCGCTGAAATACGCATCCGGCGAGGAACATCACCTGCCCGCCGAATTCCTGCGCGTGCATTCTCCCTCCGCTGAGGTCCAGGGCCACGGCAAACCTATCCTGCAATTTGGCAAGATCGGCGTAGGACTGACCAAGGTAGAACCTGCCGGTCAGTACGCACTGAAATTGACCTTCGACGACGGACACGACAGCGGCCTGTTCACCTGGGAATACCTGTACCAGCTGGGTGTGCGTCAGGAGGATCTCTGGAGCGATTATCTTGCCGAGCTCAAAGCGGCAGGAAAAACCCGCGACCCGAACGAATCCATCGTCAAGCTGATGCTCTAGCCCGCGCCTCTTGCTCATTAGTGGGCATTTTCTAATTTCATCTGTTTGAATGCTCCGCTTCAGGGCCGACGATTGGCCCGCTTGCGAAAAAAATTAAACTCGGGTAACCAATGGAGCTGGCAAGTTCCCTGCAGTGCTCTCTGCATAAAAAAGCAGTGGTGCAGATTATCGGTCACCCGAGCAGTAGTACCTGACGCGTGCTGTGCGACTGAACAGCGGAACAGGTACTCGTCTCAGGACAATGGAGCGTCGTAGATGAGTAACAAGAATAACGATGACCTGAAATCTCAGGCCTCGGAAAATACCTTGGGGCTGAATCCTGTCGTTGGACTGCGTGGAAAGGATCTACTGGCGTCTGCTCGAATGGTGCTCAGGCAGGCCATCAAACAACCTATTCACAGCGCCAAGCACGTCGCCCATTTCGGGCTTGAGCTCAAGAACGTTTTGTTCGGCAAATCCGCGTTGCAACCGGGTGGTGATGACCGTCGTTTTGCCGATCCGGCCTGGAGTCAGAACCCTCTCTACAAACGCTACCTGCAAACCTACCTGGCGTGGCGCAAGGAACTCCACGACTGGATTGACGACAGTAACCTCGAGCCCAAGGACGTCGCTCGAGGGCATTTCGTGATCAACCTCATGACCGAAGCCATGGCCCCGACCAACAGTGCGGCTAACCCGGCGGCGGTCAAACGCTTCTTCGAAACCGGCGGCAAGAGCCTGCTCGACGGACTCTCGCATCTGGCCAAGGACATGGTGCACAACGGCGGCATGCCGAGCCAGGTCAACATGGGTGCGTTCGAGGTGGGCAAGAGCCTGGGCGTAACGGAAGGCGCAGTCGTGTTTCGCAACGATGTGCTGGAGCTGATCCAGTACCGGCCAATTACCGAGCAAGTGCATGAGCGCCCGCTGCTGGTGGTGCCGCCACAGATCAACAAGTTCTACGTATTCGACCTGAGCCCGGACAAGAGCCTGGCGCGTTTCTGCCTGCGCAACAATGTGCAGACCTTCATCGTCAGCTGGCGCAACCCGACCAAGGAACAGCGCGAGTGGGGCCTGTCGACCTATATCGAAGCCCTGAAGGAAGCCGTGGACGTGGTCACCGCGATCACTGGCAGCAAAGACATCAACATGCTGGGCGCTTGCTCCGGCGGCATTACCTGCACCGCGCTGCTGGGCCATTACGCGGCGATCGGCGAGAAGAAGGTCAATGCACTGACGCTGCTTGTCAGCGTGCTGGACACCACCCTGGACAGCGACGTAGCCCTGTTCGTCGACGAGCAGACCCTCGAAGCCGCCAAGCGTCACTCCTATCAAGCCGGGGTGCTGGAAGGCCGGGACATGGCGAAGGTCTTCGCCTGGATGCGTCCCAACGATCTGATCTGGAACTACTGGGTGAACAACTACCTGCTGGGCAACGAGCCACCGGTGTTCGACATCCTGTTCTGGAATAACGACACCACTCGATTGCCAGCCGCGTTCCACGGCGACCTGATCGAGATGTTCAAAAGTAATCCACTGATCCGCCCCAATGCACTGGAAGTGTGCGGTACGCCGATCGACCTCAAGCAGGTCACTGCCGACATCTTCTCGCTGGCCGGCACCAACGACCACATCACGCCGTGGAAGTCCTGCTACAAGTCGGCGCAACTGTTTGGCGGCAAGGTCGAGTTCGTACTGTCGAGCAGCGGCCACATTCAAAGCATTCTGAACCCGCCGGGCAATCCGAAGTCACGTTACATGACCAGTGTCGACATGGCCGCCAACGCCGAGCAGTGGCAAGAAAATTCTACCAAACACACCGACTCCTGGTGGTTGCACTGGCAGGCGTGGCAGGCGGAGCGCTCGGGCAAACTGAAGAAATCGCCGACCGCTCTGGGAAACAAAACCTATGTCGCGGGTGAAGCTGCACCGGGCACTTATGTACATGAGCGGTAACTGACACACCTCGCCCCTGTAGGAACTAGCTACATGTGGTGAGGGGATTTATCCCCGTTCGACTGCGAAGCAGTCGCAAAACCAACGCATCAGGTGTCATTGATCACACCCGCGTTAACAGGTTTTGGGGCGGCTTCGCCACCCAACGGGGATAAATCCCCTAGCCATAGAAGCTCGCTCCTACAGGAGAGCGGGGATGAATTCACCCACAGGGCCTGAAGCATGCCGCAACCGTTCGTTTTTCGTACCGTCGACCTGGATGGCCAGACCCTCCGGACCGCGGTACGCCCCGGCAAGCCTCATTTGACGCCCTTGCTGATTTTCAACGGCATCGGCGCCAACCTGGAGCTGGTGTTTCCGTTTGTCGCGGCGCTGGACCCGGACCTGGAAGTCATCGTTTTCGACGTTCCCGGGGTCGGCGGTTCGTCGACACCCAATCGGCCGTATCGCTTTCCGGGTCTGGCGAAACTCACGGCGCGGATGCTCGACTACCTGGACTACGGGCAAGTCAACGTCATCGGCGTGTCCTGGGGGGGCGCCCTCGCCCAACAGTTCGCCTACGATTATCCCGAGCGTTGCAAAAAACTCGTCCTGGCAGCGACAGCGGCCGGTGCGGTCATGGTGCCAGGCAAACCGAAAGTGCTGTGGATGATGGCCAGTCCCCGACGCTACATTCAGCCTTCTCACGTCATTCGCATTGCGCCGATGATCTATGGCGGCTCATTCCGTCGCGACCCTACGCTGGCGGCCAGCCATGCGGCGAAGGTGCGATCGGCTGGCAAGCTCGGTTACTACTGGCAGCTGTTCGCCGGCCTTGGCTGGACCAGCATTCATTGGCTGCACAAGATCCATCAGCCGACGCTGGTATTGGCTGGCGATGATGATCCGCTGATCCCGTTGATCAACATGCGCTTGCTGGCATGGCGAATTCCCAACGCTCAGTTGCACGTCATCGATGACGGGCATCTGTTCCTCATTACCCGGGCCGAAGCGGTGGCCCCGATCATTATGAAATTCCTCGAGGAAGAGCGGCAGCGCGCGGTGATGCACCCGCACCCGGCGCCATTGGGCGGTTAAGCCTCCCCATCGTCGGTCGGCAGGACGCCGCACCGCGCAACAACCCGTTGCAGCGTCTATGGTGTTCTGGTTCGGTAAGTTTGTTTTTGGCCTGAAGACGAAGGAGTGTTGAGTCATGCGCGACAAACCAGTGAGGGATTCCTTACCCACTCCCGCCGCGTTCATCAACGCACAGAGTGCGATCACCGGCCTGCGTGGCCGTGATCTGTTTTCGACCTTGCGCAGCGTGGCCGCCCATGGCTTGCGCAATCCCGTGCACAGCGCCCGACACGCCTTGAAACTGGGCGGTCAACTGGGCCGCGTGTTGCTGGGGGAGACCTTGCATCCTACCAACCCGCAGGACAATCGGTTTGCCGATCCGGCGTGGAGCCTCAACCCTTTTTACCGCCGCAGTCTGCAGGCTTACCTGAGCTGGCAGAAACAGGTCAAAAGCTGGATCGACGAGAGCAACATGAGCCCGGATGATCGCGCTCGCGCGCACTTCGCGTTCGCTTTGCTCAATGACGCCGTGGCGCCCTCCAACAGCTTGCTCAATCCGCTGGCCATCAAGGAAATTTTCAACTCCGGCGGCAACAGCCTCGTGCGCGGGGCCAGCCATCTGATCGACGATTTTCTGCACAACGACGGCCTGCCAAGGCAAGTCACCAAACAAGCTTTCGAAGTCGGTAAAACCGTTGCCACCACCACCGGTTCCGTGGTGTTTCGCAACGAAATGCTGGAGCTGATCCAGTACAAGCCGATGAGCGAAAAACAGTATTCCAAACCTCTGCTGGTGGTGCCGCCCCAGATCAACAAGTACTACATTTTTGACCTGAGCCCGAGTAACAGCTTCGTGCAGTTCGCCCTGAAAAACGGTTTGCAGACGTTCATGATCAGCTGGCGCAATCCTGATGTGCGACATCGCGAATGGGGCCTGTCGTCCTACGTTGAAGCCGTGGAAGAAGCCATGAACGTGTGCCGGGCAATCACCGGCGCCCGGGAGGTCAACCTGATGGGCGCCTGCGCTGGCGGGCTGACCATCGCCGCGCTGCAGGGTCATTTGCAGGCCAAACGACAACTGCGGCGTGTCTCCAGCGCGACGTACCTGGTGAGCCTGCTCGACAGTCAGATGGACTCGCCAGCCACCCTGTTCGCCGACGAGCAGACGCTGGAAGCGGCCAAGCGCCGCTCCTATCAGAAAGGTGTGCTGGACGGGCGCGACATGGCAAAGGTATTCGCCTGGATGCGCCCCAACGATTTGATCTGGAGCTACTTCGTCAACAATTACCTGTTGGGCAAAGAGCCGCCAGCGTTCGACATCCTCTATTGGAATAACGACAACACGCGGCTGCCGGCAGCGTTGCACGGTGATCTGCTGGATTTCTTCAAACACAATCCGTTGAGTCATCCGGGCGGTCTTGAAGTGTGCGGCACGCCAATTGACCTGCAAAAAGTCACGGTCGACAGCTTCAGCGTGGCCGGTATCAACGACCACATCACGCCCTGGGACGCGGTGTATCGCTCAACCCTGTTGTTAGGTGGCGACCGGCGTTTCGTGCTGTCCAACAGCGGCCATGTGCAAAGCATCCTGAACCCGCCGAGCAACCCGAAAGCCAACTACATCGAAGGCGCCAAACTGAGCAGCGACCCACGCGCCTGGTATTACGACGCCAAACAAGTCGACGGTAGCTGGTGGACTCAATGGCTGAGCTGGATTCAGGAACGTTCGGGCGCGCAAAAAGAAACTCACATGGCGCTTGGCAACCAGAACTATCCACCGATGGAGGCAGCACCTGGCACCTATGTGCGCGTGCGCTGACGCTCAACGAACCATTAAGAAGACTGGATGAAAACCCGCGACCGGATTCTCGAATGTGCTTTGCAGTTGTTCAATCAGAAGGGCGAACCGAACGTTTCCACGATGGAAGTGGCCAACGAAATGGGCATCAGCCCTGGCAACCTCTACTACCATTTTCACGGCAAGGAACCGCTCATCCTAGGGTTGTTCGAGCGCTTTCAAGCCGAGCTGGCACCGCTGCTCGATCCACCTGCAGATGTGGAACTGGCGCCGGAGGATTACTGGCTGTTCCTGCACCTGATCGTCGAGCGGCTGGCGCATTACCGGTTTCTGTTCCAGGACCTGTCGAACCTTGCCGGACGCTTGCCGAAACTCGCCAAAGGCATCCGCAACCTGCTCAACGCGCTCAAGCGCACGCTGGCTTCGTTGTTGGCGCGTTTGAAGGCTCAGGGTCAGTTGGTCAGTGATACCCAGGCGTTAGGGCAACTGGTGGAGCAGATCACCATGACGCTGCTGTTCTCACTGGACTATCAGCGAATTCTGGATCGCGAGGGTGAAGTGAAGCTGGTGGTTTATCAAATCATGATGCTGGTGGCACCGCATTTGTTGCCGCCGATCAAGGCTGCGACGGAGCACATGGCGATGCAGTACCTGGAAGAGCATTAAGATCAAAAGATCGCAGCCTTCGGCAGCTCCTACAGGGGATCGCGTACTCCTGTAGGAGCTGCCGAAGGCTGCGATCTTTTGATCCGCAAACAAAAACGCCCGACCTTTGCAGGCCGGGCGTTTTTTTTAGCCCTGAAAATCAGGACTGACTGGTTGGCGTCGATGGAGCTGGCGCGACAGTCGGGGTGGCAGCAGGGGTCGGCGCGGCAGCAGAATTCGATGTGCTGGCCGCAGGTGCCGGGGTTGCCGGTTTGGCGGCAGCCACTGCTGGTTTTGGTGCTGCGGCTTTCGGTGCCGCCGGTTTTTTCACTGCTGGTTTTTTGGCTGCGGCAGGTTTTGCCGCCGGCTTGGCTGCAGGTTTGGCTGCTGCCGTTTTCGCTGCAGGCTTGGCCGCAGGTTTAGCAGCCGGTTTGGCGGCGGCTTTTGCGGCGGCTTTTGCGGCGACCGGTTTGGCTGCTGCCTTGGCTACTGCTTTGGCTGCCGGTTTTGCGGCAGCGGTTTTAGCGGCGACTTTGGCGGCTGGTTTGGCCACTGCTTTAGCAGCTGCCTTGACCAGTGGCTTGGCCGCCGTTTTGGCCGCGGGTTTAGCCGCTGCCGTTTTAGCTGCAGGTTTTGCCGCTGCGGTTTTCGTCGCAACTGGCGCAACCTTGGCGCCGGTGAGTTTTTCGATCTGCTTGGTCAGGGTATCGACCTTGCTGTGCAGGGCTTTGACTTCATTGCGGCTTGGAACGCCCAAGCGCGAAATGGCACTGTTCAGGCGCTTGTCGAAAGCACCTTCCAGCTCGTCCCACTTGCCCAGCGCACGATCTTTAACACCGGTAATGCGCGACTTGGCCGAGGTAGCGGAATCCTTGGCAGCGTCGACTTTCTTGCCGACCGCATTCTTGGTGAGCTTCTCGGCTTTCTCGCCGTCTTTGACCAATGTATCGAAGAGCTTGCCGCCGTCATTGTCGATCTTCGAGTACACGCCTAAACCAGCCAGCCAGATTTTGCGGGAGTAGTCTTCGACTTTCCCGATCCACGAGCTGCCTTCTTTTTCGGTGTTCTTTTTACCAGCCATCCCGTTCTCCTTAAGATTTACGCGCGACGCGTTCGAGCAATGCCGTCAACTCATCGAGCTTAGCAGACAGCGTCTCAACGTCATGTTTAGACGGAATGCCGATACGATTCAAGGCACTTGCGACACGCGAGTCAAAAGCCTTCTCGACTTTGTCGAGTTGAACTTCGACCTTGCCTTTGAAAGTGCTGACTTCGCTCTTCGCTTCTTCGATCTCGGTGTTGGCTGCTTCAAGTTTCTCAGCAACTACCTTTTTGCCTTTCTTTTCAACAGTTTGACCTTCTTTGATCAACTCTTGAAAGTACTCGCTGCCCTCTTGTCCGACCTTGGTGTAGGCACCCAGGCCTGCCAGCCAGATCTTGCGGGCATAGGATTTGACGTCGCCCAGAGCAGTGGTCGTAACGTCGATTTTTTTCTTCAAAATAACTTTGGCCATGGTGCACCTCACGCGCAGAAGGTTTGAGGAACTGCCCGCGAAAGAGTCGGGCTCAGGCACAAAGTAGTGAGAATAATTAGAAACGGCACCCTAACAACTGACATAAAACGTCGGGCGCGCCACATAAAAAATGTAGGAGTGAACCTGCTCGCGATGACGGAGTGTCAGCCAACATCGATGTTGTCTGTTTAACCGCTATCATCGGAACGCCGCCCGGAGCCGGCTCACTCCTACAAGGGATGTGATTTCAATCGAAATCAGACCAAGGCCTTGTCCAGGGCTTTCTCGATTTCCGCTTTGATCGTGCCACTCATGGCCGACATCAGCATGCCCAGCTCTACATCCACCTTGATCGAGTCCTCGCCGACCTGCACCGTGCCTTTTACGCCCGAGCGTTTGAGGTTCAGGGTGTCGCCGGACCACTGCGGCTCCAGGCCATATTGGTCAGACAGTTTCTGCGCCAGCTTTTCAGCCTTCTCGCGGGCCGCTTCCTTACCCAGGCCGTGGGCACGTTCAACACTAATACGGGCCATCGAATGACTCCTGCTTGATGAATACTTCCTGAAGCATCTTGACCGCCGCTGCGGCAAAACGTCCCGGTGTTTACTTATCTTACCTTTACCCACTCCAAGACAAAGCAGGCCACCGGGATTAGAATGTCCCGCATTCTCTTCTGGTGACAGCGATATGACTGATCAGCGCAAAGGCAGCGATGCCGAACCCACCACTCACTTCGGTTTCAAAAACGTTCCGGAAAGCCAAAAAGCGGAAAAAGTCGCTGAGGTTTTTCACTCGGTAGCCGCCAAGTACGACCTGATGAACGACCTCCTGTCGGGCGGCATGCACCGTCTGTGGAAGCGCTTCGCAATCGAACTGTCGGGCGTGCGCACTGGTAATCGTGTGCTGGACATCGCGGGTGGCACCGGCGACCTGACCAAAAAATTCTCGCACCTCGTCGGCCCGACCGGCCAGGTGGTGCTGGCCGACATCAACGAATCCATGCTCAAGGTCGGTCGTGACCGCCTGCTGGACCTCGGTGTTGCCGGTAACGTTGAGTTCGTCCAGGCAGACGCTGAAAAGCTGCCGTTCCCGGACAACCATTTCGACTGCGTGACCATCGCTTTCGGCCTGCGCAACGTCACGCACAAAGAAGACGCCCTGCGTTCGATGTTGCGTGTACTGAAACCGGGCGGCCGTCTGCTGGTTCTGGAGTTCTCCAAACCGACCAACGCGCTGATGTCCAAGGCCTACGACGCCTATTCGTTCGCCTTCATGCCGCTGATGGGCAAGCTGATCACCAACGACTCGGAGAGCTATCGCTACCTGGCCGAATCGATCCGCATGCACCCTAATCAGGAAACCCTGAAATCGATGATGGTCGAGGCCGGTTTCGACCGCGTGACCTATCACAACATGACCGCAGGCATCGTTGCCTTGCACCGCGGCATCAAACCCTGATGTTGCTCGCCGGTCTGCTCGCCAGCGTTGAACTCGGTCTGAACCGGGTGCTGCGTCTCGACAGCACGGCACTGCCACGGCTCACGCATTTGAGTGGCAGAGTGATTGCCGTCGATTGCCGCAGCCCGGCGTTCCAGCTGTTCATCCTGCCCAGTGACGAAGGCCTGATGCTCGCTTCCCAGTGGGAAACCGGCGCCGACTGCACCTTGCGTGCACCCGTCTCAAGCCTGCTGAAGCTGGCGATGAGCAAAGACAAGACCGCGGTGCTGCACGGCCCCGAAGTCGAGCTCGACGGTGACAGCGGTGTGCTGCTGGAACTGGCGGCGATCCTTCAGGACCTCGAACTGGATTGGGAGTACGAACTCTCGCGCTGGCTGGGACCGGTGGCCACGCAACTGGTTGGCGGTCATCTGCGCAGCCGCGCACGTTGGTACCATCAAGGATTCACAAGCCTGGGGCAGAACCTGGGTGAATACCTGGCCGAAGAATCGCGAACCCTCGTCGGTCAGCGCGAAGCCGAAGCCCGTTTCAGTGAACTGGACCAGATCAAACTCGATCTGGAACGTCTCGAGGCGCGTTTCGAGCGCCTTTCCCGATCCCTCGACCCAAGCGATAACGCATGAAGCTGCTTGCCGTCCGCCGTTTGTTGCGCATCCAGCGCGTTGTGATTCGCTACCGCCTCGATGACCTTCTCTTCGCCCTGCCGCTGCCCTGGTTTCTGCTGGCGCTGCGCTATGCCTTGCCGTGGCGCTGGTTCCCGCGCAAAACCCTGGACCTGACCCGAGGCGCACGTTTGCGTCTGGCGTTGCAGGACCTGGGGCCAATCTTCATCAAGTTCGGACAGATCCTGTCTACCCGTCGCGATCTGCTCCCGGAAGACATTGCCGATGAGCTGATGAAACTTCAGGACCGCGTGCCGCCGTTCGATTCGCAAGTGTCGGTCAAGCTGATCGAAGAACAGCTCGGCAAAAAGATCAGCGAAGTGTTCAGTCGCTTTGACGTTGAGCCCCTGGCCTCGGCTTCGGTGGCGCAGGTGCATGCCGCGCAACTGAAAACCGGCGAAGAAGTCGTGGTCAAGGTTATCCGCCCGGGCCTGAAGCCGATCATTGCGCAGGATCTGGCCTGGCTGTTCATCCTCGCCCGAGCTGCAGAAAAGCTATCGGCCGACGCCCGCCTGCTACACCCGGTGGACGTGGTCCTGGACTACGAAAAAACCATCTACGACGAACTCGACCTGCTGCGCGAAGCTGCGAATGCCAGTCAGTTGAAACGCAACTTCGAAGGCTCACCACTGCTCTACGTCCCCCAGGTCTATTGGGATTGGTGCCGGCCGAAAGTGCTGGTGATGGAGCGTATCTACGGCATTCAGGTCACTGATCTGGCCACCCTCGCTGACCAGCGCACCGACATGAAAATGCTCGCCGAGCGCGGTGTGGAGATTTTCTTCACCCAAGTGTTCCGCGACAGTTTCTTCCACGCCGACATGCACCCGGGCAACATTTTTGTCAGCACCGTGAACCCGTGGAGCCCGCAATACATTGCTATCGACTGCGGCATCGTCGGCAGCCTGACCCCGGAAGACCAGGATTACCTGGCGCGCAACCTGTTCGCGTTTTTCAAGCGTGACTACCGGCGAGTCGCCCAACTGCACATCGATTCAGGATGGGTACCGGCAGAGACCAAACTGAATGAATTCGAGGCAGCGATTCGCACTGTATGCGAACCGATCTTCGAAAAACCGTTAAAAGATATTTCCTTCGGACAGGTCCTGATGCGCCTGTTCCAGACCGCTCGGCGCTTCAACATGGAAGTGCAGCCGCAGCTGGTGCTGCTGCAGAAAACCCTGTTGAACATCGAAGGCCTGGGCCGTCAGCTGTACCCGGACCTGGACCTGTGGAACACCGCCCAGCCGTTCCTCGAACGCTGGATGCGTGAACGCGTCAGCCCGAAAGCCTTGATTGGCAACGTTCAGAGCCAGTTTGAACAATTGCCGCACCTGGCCAACATGGCTCGCGACCTGCTCGAACGCATGTCCCAACCCCACGCCTACGACCCACCGCCGCCGTGGCACAAACGCAAGGACGACTGGTTCCTGCGGCTGCTCGGCTGCGCTCACCTGGCCGGTGGCGCTATTTTGCTTGCCGGTGGACCGCTGGGTGAAATGGGGCACTGGCCGGCCGGAATCATGGTGGCTGTCGGTTTGTATCTGGTCGTTCGCCGATAGCCAGTCGCGCAACACGCTGGCACACTGTTTCAACGCTGAATTTCACGTGGGCCTCGATCAATGAAGTGAGAGCCTGCATCGGAGTCGAAGATGAAAAACTGGCTGGACGAGATCAAGTGGGACGCCGATGGCCTGGTGCCCGCGATTGCCCAAGATCACAAGACCGGGCGCGTCCTGATGATGGCCTGGATGAACCGTGAAGCGCTGGAACTGACCGCCGCAGAGAACCGTGCCATTTATTGGTCCCGGTCCCGAGGCAAGCTATGGCGCAAGGGCGAAGAGTCCGGTCACGTGCAGACCTTGCATGAGATGCGCCTGGACTGTGACGCCGACGTGATCATCCTGATGGTCGAGCAAATCGGTGACATCGCCTGTCATACAGGACGCCAGAGCTGCTTTTATCGCGTCTTCGAGAACGGCGACTGGACAACCGTCGACCCCGTCCTGAAAGATCCGCATGCCATTTATTCCGCAGGACACAAACATGAGTGACACTCTGACCCGTCTGGCCCAGGTGCTGGAAGAGCGCAAAGGCGCCGCCGCCGATAGCTCGTATGTCGCCAGCCTGTACCACAAGGGCTTGAACAAGATTCTGGAAAAAGTCGGCGAAGAGTCGGTCGAAACGATCATTGCCGCCAAGGATGCCGCCATCAGCGGTGACTGCAGCGATGTGATCTACGAAACCGCCGACCTGTGGTTCCACAGCATGGTGATGCTCGCCCAACTGGGGCAGCATCCTCAGGCTGTACTCGATGAACTGGACCGTCGCTTCGGTCTGTCCGGACACGCCGAGAAAGCCTCGCGCCCGTCCGCCTGAACAACTATTAGAGAGGAGCAGCAACATGGGCATTTTTGACTGGAAACACTGGATCGTCATCCTGGTTGTTGTCGTTCTGGTATTCGGCACCAAGAAACTGAAAAACCTCGGGACTGATGTCGGCGAGTCCATCAAGGGCTTTCGCAAAGCCATGAACGATGATGAAAAACCGGCTGATCCCACCGTGACTCCGGCCCAACCGGTTCCGCCGGTTCAGCCTCAGGCCACACCGGTAAACCAGCCGCACACTATCGATGTGCAGGCACAAAAAGTCGAAGAGCCAATCCGCAAAGACGTGTGAGCACAGACTAATGTTCGGTATCAGCTTCTCTGAACTGCTGCTCGTCGGCCTCGTCGCCCTGCTGGTATTGGGCCCAGAGCGTCTGCCGGGTGCTGCGCGTACGGCTGGCCTGTGGGTCGGACGTCTGAAGCGCAGCTTCAACGCGATCAAACAGGAAGTTGAACGTGAGATCGGTGCTGACGAGATTCGTCGGCAACTGCACAACGAGCACATTCTGTCGCTGGAGCAAGAGGCGCGGAAAATCTTCTCGCCGACCCAGCAGGAGGCCACACCGGTTCAGCCTGTCGAACCGGCGACGACGCAAACGATCCACGCCCCGACGACAGAAGCTGCACCCGCCACTGCGCCGACGGAAGCGGTGAAAGCCGTTGAACCGACACCGGTCATCGCGCCCGCCGAACCCTTTGCTCCTGCCGCCGCGCCGACAATCACGGCGCCTCACGACACCCCATTGCCGCCGCGAGCCCCATGAGCGACCTTCCTGAAAATGACCAGCACATGCCGCTGGTTTCGCACCTCACCGAGTTGCGTACCCGTCTGCTGCGCTGTGTAGCGGCGATCTTCATCGTCTTTGCCGGTTTGTTCGCCTTTACCCAGCAGATCTATACCTTCGTCTCCACGCCGCTGCGGCAATACCTGCCAGTCGGCGCGACGATGATCGCCACCGACGTCTCGTCACCGTTCCTGACACCGCTGAAGCTGACCATGATGGTCTCGCTGTTCCTGGCGATCCCGGTGATCCTGCATCAGATCTGGGGCTTCATCGCACCAGGCCTATACAAGCATGAGAAGCGCATCGCGGTGCCTTTGCTGGTCTCCAGCATTCTGTTGTTCTACGCCGGCATGGCGTTCGCCTATTACCTGGTATTCCCGCTGATCTTCAAATTCTTCGCCGCCGCCACCCCGGCTGGCGTGGAAATGATGACGGACATCAGCAGCTACCTCGACTTCGTCATGACGCTGTTCTTCGCATTTGGCGTAGCGTTCGAGATCCCGGTCGCGGTGGTGCTGCTGGTGTGGATCGGTGTGGTCGACGTCAAATACCTGAAGAAAATCCGTCCGTACGTGATCATCGGCTGCTTCGTGGTCGGCATGATCCTGACGCCGCCCGACATCTTCTCGCAGACGCTGTTGGCCGTTCCGATGTGGCTGCTGTTCGAGATCGGCATCCTGTTTGGCAGCCTGATCAGCAAACGTGGCGAGCACCCGGACGACCAGCCGGTTGACGACCACAACGACCAGCCGCCAGCGACCCAACCGTGAACCTGCTGCTGCTCGAAGACGCTGATTTCATTGCAGCCGACCGGGCGATCCTGCGCGATCGCCGGTTGACCCACATGCAGGAAGTCCACCGCTCCGAAGTCGGTGACAGCTTGCGGGTAGGCCGCGTTGGCGGATTGATGGGTTCGGCTGAACTGCTGCGCCTGGACGCTGATGAAGCCGAATTGCGGGTTACCTTTGACCAGTCGCCACCAACCAAGCTGCCATTGACCCTGATTTTGGCCCTGCCACGCCCGAAAATGCTCCGTAGGGTGTTTCAGACCGTAGCGGCCATGGGTGTGCCGCGGATCATCCTGGTCAACAGCTATCGCGTCGAGAAGAGCTTCTGGCAAACGCCGTTCCTGGAGCCAGAGGCAATTCGCGAGCAGTTGATCCTTGGGCTGGAACAGGCCCGGGACACCATCTTGCCGGAGATCGTCATCGAGAAACGCTTCAAGCCGTTCGTCGAAGACCGCCTGCCGGCCATCAGCGAAGGAACCCTCGGGTTGGTCGGCCATCCCGGCAACTACCCCGCCTGTCCTCGCGGCCTCGAAGAACCGGTAACCCTCGCCATCGGCCCCGAGGGCGGCTGGATTCCGTACGAAATCGACCTTCTGGGCAAGTCTGGCCTGCAACCAGTACAGCTCGGCGAACGCATCCTGCGGGTCGAAACAGCGGTCACCGCACTGCTTGCCCGCCTCTTCTGACACTCATCCCTGAACACCGCTCCCTGTAGGAGCTGCCGAAGGTTGCGATCTTTTGATCTTCGGTCATCTCACCACACAAAAATCAAAAGATCGCAGCCTTCGGCAGCTCCTACAGGGCCGTGGGATGTCAGGTGAGTTGCGTCACATCCCTACAGAATCCGACACACCTGCCGATACAACTCCCATAAAACCTATGAGCGGTTCGAGGGAGTTGCAGCATGTACCAATGGCTAGCCGATAAACTGGGTAACGTCAGCGTCAATCGCAAGCTGGGGGTGGGTTTCGGCCTCGTTTTGCTGCTGACGATGTTGATCACCTTCACCGGCTGGACCGGTCTGAGCGGCGTGCTGAGCCGAGGTGACAAGCTGGGCTTCATTTCCAGCCTGATCGAGCTGAGCCAGGACCTGCGCATTGCTCGAATGAACTACGACATGCGTCGCGGCGAACAAGGCCCGGGCGCGGTCAACGAAGTGCTGGGCAAACTCGACACCAGCCTGAAAACGGCTCGTACGATGATTGAGCAACCTGCAGACGCCGCCATGGTCGACCAGCAAATCGCCGCCGTCGCCGAGTACAAGCGGGCCTTTGCCGACATGGCCCAAGCCACCGTTACGCGTGAAGATGCCCGTAGCAAACTCGGGGCAACCGCCGACAACGCCGTGGCTCAGGTCTCCACGGTGGAAAAGTCCATGCTGCAAGGTGAAAGCGTGGCCGATTACAGCAACGTGATCGAGCTGAGCAAGCTGCTCCAGCAAGCGCGTTATCAGGTTCGCGGGTACACCTACAGCGGTAAGGCCGAAGCAGAACAACCCGCGCTGGAGGCTATCGACAAGGCCCTGGAGAGCCTGGAAACGCTCCCCTCCAAAGTGCCGGAGCAGCACCTCACCAACCTCCAACAAGCCACAGCATCGCTAAAAGCTTACCGCGCTGCCGTCAGTCAGTTCCGTGACTCACAGGTCACGAACGCCACCGCTCTGAAACACATGGCCGCACAAGGCGACATCCTGATCGACCTCAGCAAAAAGCTGACGGCGTCGCAGACCGTCGTACGTGACACCGATGCCGCGCATGCCAAAAACATGCTGCTGCTGGCCACCCTTCTGGCCCTGGCATTTGGTTTGCTCGCGGCCTGGGCCATCACTCGTCAGATCGTGATTCCTCTCAACCAGACTCTAAAAGTCGCCGAGCGCATTGCGGCAGGTGACCTGACCCACAGCCTCGTCTCCCAGCGCCAGGACGAACTTGGCCAACTGCAGCGCGCCATCCAGAGCATGACGCAAGGGCTGCGCGAACTGATCAGCGGCATCAGCGACGGCGTAACGCAAATCGCCAGCGCGGCCGAAGAACTGTCCGCCGTCACCGAACAGACCAGCGCCGGGGTTAACAGCCAGAAGGTTGAAACCGACCAGGTCGCGACCGCCATGAACGAAATGACCGCTACCGTGCAGGAAGTCGCACGCAACGCTGAAGAAGCCTCGGAAGCTGCCGTTGCCGCCGACCAGCAAGCCCGCGAAGGTGACAAAGTGGTCGGCGAAGCCATCGCCCAGATCGAGCGACTGGCCATCGAAGTGGGCAACTCCACCGAAGCCATGGGTCATCTCAAGCGCGAAAGCGACAAGATCGGCAGCGTGCTCGACGTGATCAAATCCGTGGCCCAACAAACCAACCTGCTGGCCCTCAATGCCGCCATTGAAGCTGCCCGCGCTGGTGAGGCAGGACGCGGTTTCGCAGTGGTCGCCGACGAAGTTCGCAGCCTCGCTCAGCGCACCCAGAAGTCCACCGAAGAAATCGAAGAGTTGATCGTCGGCCTGCAAACCGGCACCCAGCACGTCGCCACCATCATGGACAACAGTCGCACCCTGACCGACAGCAGCGTCGAACTGACCCGCCGAGCTGGAGGTTCGCTGACCAACATCACCCGCACCGTTTCGGCGATCCAGTCGATGAACCAGCAGATTGCTGCGGCAGCCGAGCAACAGAGTGCCGTGGCTGAAGAGATCAACCGCAGCGTGCTAAACGTGCGCGATGTGTCCGAGCAGACCTCGGCAGCGAGTGAAGAGACTGCGGCGTCCAGCGTGGAGCTGGCGCGGCTTGGCACCCATTTGCAGATGCTGGTGGGGCGATTCAAGGTTTAAAGGGCATAACAATAGGCTTGTGGCGAGGGAGCCCCGCTCCCGCCGAGTTGCGATTGGGGCCGTCTTTGCCGGCATGCCGGTCTCGCTCCCACATTAGACCAAGTCGTCGATAACTGTTTGTTAAATTAAAATGCTCGAGGGTAGACCACTTTTAATCACTCTCTCCACTGAAAGTTATGATAGTTGTCGATGGGCCTGGTAGCGCGTTAAATCAATCCTGATACCAACGCATAACCGTCCAGCCGTTGAGCCTAAAAGCGCTGACACCAGCACGTGATAACGGGGAGTGAGAACCCGGTCAGCCGGGCAATCTCTACTCGCGTATAACCTTGGGCCGCCCCGTGCCCGACCGTCGCGCTGGCTGATGGTGGCCGAACGTACGCGCCGGCTCAGCTCGGCGTGCTCTTCTGGACTGAGAACAATTTTGAGTGCTTTCACCTGCGCTTCTCCGAACGCTGGATGACACTGGAAGTGTAGCCAAAATCAGAGAAATGTTAATTCGAGAACGGCACACTAGTAGCCTCGCGATACAAATGGTGTCCATGCCAATATGTGAATCTGTGCAAAAATCCGTCGTCCCCGTTTATCGAGCATGTAGCTCCGATATTGGATAAGTATTTATCGAATGAGTTCGGCACTGCAAAATATCCTGCGGGAAGTTCGCCTGCTGATAAATCCGCGCGAATATAAGGATTGTAAAATGCTGTATGGGTATTTAACCAACGGTCACTGCCATTGTTTCCTTCGGATATCGATTGTAAGGGTTTTCAGAACGATGAGCTATCACGTCTTAGCGTGAAGACTAAATATAGTGTGAGAGGATACTGTGATTAAGAATATTGGAATTATCCATGACGAAATGCACCCGCTGCTGAACAAAATAGCGGAGCGTATTACCGCGCAAGGTTCAACTGTGCAATTTATTCATTACACGGAACTGACGTTTGGGCTCGACGTAACAAATTGTTTGAATGAATTGGATGCCATTTATCTGGATCGCATGGGCGAGTTGACCCGGAGCTATTCTACGCAGTTGGCATTGCTCCCCAGCCTGCAGAAATTGAATAACAATATCCCGATCGTCAATGATCCCGTACACTATACCGTCGCCCGAAACAAAGCGTTGACTGCCCAACTACTGAAAGATCACGGCGTAAGTGCCCCGAATACCGCAATTGTTTACAGCCTTTCGCAGATTGATGATTTGGCAGGTGCTCAACAACATAATAAATTTATTGTGAAGTCGATTCTCGGGTGCTGCGCCGACGATGTCTATATCTATCCCGATGAAATCAACCGGGCGCCGATCAGTGCCATGTTGGCGCGTGATGGAATGGCGATTATGCAAATATTTATCGAGCGACGAAACCGCTATATCTGGCGAATCGATGTAGTCGACGGAAAGGTCATCATATGCAATCAGCGGTTTGCCTATAACGCTGATGATGAATTACCTTTATGCAACGGGAACCGTGGTGGCTACGATGTTTTTCTGAATCCTGGCGACTTGCCAGAACCCATTTATAAACTGGCAGTTGAAACTGTCCAGATATTGGGTCTGATAGTGGCGGGGGTAGACCTGGTCGAAACGGATGATGGTCAAATTTACGTTATCGAAGTTAATCCTGAACCCGACATCACGCTCGATAAGTATGAGTTTCCTGACGCTATTGCGGATTACTTGATCAAATTATGAAAAAGTCAGGACAGGTGAAGGATTTTTTACCCAGCGCATCTGGCAAGTTGATCATGCCGGGCAATATTACGTTCGCAACCGATTCGCCGAACATCGCTTCGAGCTTCTATCAGCCGTTGAACAAGCTGGCGAGCTCATTGAAAGAATTCAGCCAGAACCAGATCAAAATCGTCGGCACACCGACAGCACCGTCAGCCGTCAGCCGTCAGCCGTCAGCACAACATGGACCTGTCCCAGCGTCGCGCCCAAAGCGTTGCCACCTACTTGACGTCGCAAGGTGTCAGCAGTGCCAGCCTGTCGGCTCGCGGTGCCGGTCCGGATAACCCGATTGCCAGCAACGGCGACGTCAATGGCCGGGCACAGAACCGTCGCGTCGAGGTCAACCTGAAGGCGATTCCAGGTCAGCAATACGGTGGCCAGCAGCAGGGCAACGTTCAGCAATACCCTTAAACACCGCGTAACCCCCTGTGGGAGTGAGCCTGCTCACTCCCACTTTTTTATTTCACTCCTGCTAATTCGCTTCTTTCACCGCGCTGAGAAAAGCGCAGGTACGTTCCTACTGCGGGTGTTCGAAGACCTGTGTGGGCGTCCCTTGTTCATGAATCTGGCCCTTGTAGAAGAAGCACACCCGATCCGCGGTAACTGATCCATAAACCCCACCTATCCAAAAACAGGTGGCATGTTCAGCGCGTGAGATTCGGTAGACATCATTTCGGCTCGGAGGTCATTAGTAGCGGAGTTACGTCATTTTTTCGGCCTGATATCCACCACCGTCCCCCGCCTGTACGTTTTTGATCGGTGGCAGTAAGTGCGGCGAAATATTCCAGCGTTGGCTGTTGTCGGTTACCACTGTTACGGTCTTGCGATTGAACTTCATGACGGTACCGGACAGGCGCTAACCACTGGGTGAATCAAAGCTTACCCGGGCTCCTGGCTGGAACTGCATCATCGATTTATGAGCATCCAACGACTCCAATATCTTCAGCCGTTCGATAATGTGATGATTCAGCGCCACTAATTCATCGACACTCAGATGATCAATATTGATACTCATGATGCCCTCCAATTCCAGGGTAGTAGTGCCTCAAAGTCTTCAACCGATTTAGCCTGCGGTATTCGTTCCAGTACGTGGCGTAGCCACGTATAGGGCTCCTGGCCGTTAGCTTTAGCGGTTTCGACCAGACTGTAGATCTGTGCACTGGCTGCGGCGCCCTTGGCCGTATCACTGAAGAGCCAGTTCTTGCGACCGATAACAAACGGCTTGATTGCTCTTTCGGCGGCATTGTTGTCGATCGGTAAAAAACCGGAATCCACGTAAAGCTCCAGCCGGTTCCAGTTGCTGGCCAGATAATTGACCGCTTTACCCAAGGCACTTTGCGCCATGACCTGTGGCTGAGTTTTCCCCGGCCAGCTTTTCAACTGGGCGAGCACCGGCAAGCTCTGTTTCTGGCGACCGCCAAAGCGCTGCACATCCGTCATTTCTTTCAAATCACGCTCGATGCCGTCCACGTGTTGATCATCGTCAGCGCAACATCGGCTCGACCAGTTTTACCCTTGGGCTGCACTTTCTGCGCATCGACAAATTTGCGTCGCGCATGAGCCATACAAGCCAAACGCTCAACTTCCGGCTGCGCGCCCAAGGCGTTACAACCCGCGTAATCGAACGGTCATCAAAAAGCCACGATAATCACCCAGCAGACGCAACGGCATCTCCTGCGCCCGGCTGGTGGTGTAGTCGAAAAGGATCACTGGCCGATCGGGTGCGCTGGCTTGCACCCATATCCAAGATTGGCTGGTTGGGATCTCGCTCCGGCTCGTTGAGCACCTGTACCCGCGTTTCATCGCAGTGAATCACCGGGCTTTCCAGCAAACGGTCACGCATCAGGTTCAGCAACGGCTGGAAGTGTTCGTTTCGCTGGATCACCCCGCGCGCCAGGGTTTGACGCGTGATATCGACACCGTGACGAGCGAGGACTATTTCGAAACGGTGCAGCGGCAGGCCATCGACGTACTTGGTGGTCAGCAGCATCGCCAACACGCTGGGGCTGGCAATGCTCTTTTCGGTCAAGTTGCGCGGGTTTGTCGGCAGTGACCGGTGCTGTTTCGCAGCCTCGGCAACCGTAAACCTTGCGGATGTATCTGATCACCAGGATCTGCATCGGCACGATCTCCAGCTGTTCGCTGATTTCTTCGCCGATAGTGTGTTTGCGGCAACCGCAAACACAGGTCAATTCGTGTTCGGGGAGTTCGTGGGTGACCTCAATGCGTGGCAAGTCAGCCGACAGTGGCTTGCGCTTGCCACGGCGCGGACAGAGGGCTACAACCTCTTCGTCATCTTCAGGTGCTGTCAGCTCGACACTTTCCGGCTCATTGAACAGGGCCAGTTGCGGTGTCTGCGGATCCGCAGCCTGCCCGGACTTGCGCCCGAACAAACGGTCGCGCAGTAACTTGATTTGTTCTTTCAAGTCGACAATCTGGCTTTGATGAGCCTGATCTATTTCTTGCTGACGACCCAGCAACTCAAATGCTTCAAGCAGCATCTGCTTGAGCAGTTCGGGGTCATCAGGAAGGTTGTCGGGCATCGAAATCAAGACCCGGTTTATACCCAATCAAGCGACAAATCGCGGCGTCAAAACCTGATGCGGACGGTTGCGCCACAGGTCAAAGCCGTCAAGTAACCAATTGAGCTCCTGAACGGTCAGGACGATAGCCTCATCCGAATCGTCAGGGAATGTTTTGAATCGTTCGGACTCGAGGCGCTTGAGCCAAAGGCAGAAGCCGTTGCGCTCCCAATAGAGAATTTTCACTCGGTTACGGTGGCGATTCAGAAAAACGAAAAGCACAGGATCGAATACGGCGACTTTGATATCCAGCTTAACCAAGGCGGCCAATCCGTCGATGGACTTTCGAAATGCCACAGGCTTGGGGTAGAGGTAGACTTTTTCGACTTTGGCGTCGGGTCGCATTATGAGGTACTGGCTCCAGAAAGAGGTCGGGAGCTCAGCATCAGACTTCAGCTTGCGGCTTTGAAGGTGGGCATGATGGATCGCTTAGCGTTGTACGTCATCCGCAAATGTTCGAACTTAATAGGCTGCATACTGAATTCAGTCGCATCGGCTATTGCCAACAACGTGTGCCCCAAGGCGACTTTTCTATCAACAGAGATATATTAGTCGCTAAAATCCGGACCTCTATGATTCGATTCCGCGAGCGCGCGCTAGACATACTCAAGTCGTATGTCTGAGGCAGGGGAGTAGGCAGCGAATATTCCACACATAAATACGTTCCTGTCTTGGGCTTCTTGAATTTTTTACATACAATGAATCAGGCAATTATTTAAACCGAACAGCTGTATTCATAACGCATTGCGTTGAATATTATGATTACGCCTGAATACATTTGAAGCGTCATATTTCTGCTTTGTCTGGAGCAACCTGTCTCGTTCGATCACACGCGCAGCCTGGTCATTGTTTTCTCCCTCAAACGTGTAGTTCGAGTAGGAGGAATACCGTTGCCTGCTGGTTATAGATTCGACAGCGCCTTTTACCCAGCTCACATATTTCAAGTCATCACTTGACGCTAACCAACGAGCAGAAAACAAAATTCCATAATTTTTCTCAATGATCGGGAGCGCCGATTCGACTGGCCTCTCAGGCCTGCGAGAGGGGTTGAGATGTTCGATGGTGATGCTGCAATTGGAACCAGGAACTCTCTCAATCCACTTCAACAACAACGGCCATGTTTCCTCTCCGTGCACGTCTGGGCAAACTGACTTCCAGTACCCTCTCATCGGCTCAGCGAAACGTTCGTCGGACCATGACTGCCATGACACAAAATCATTCGTCAAAAAAGTGTGCTTTTGCGGCAATCCCAAATATTCTTCGAGCCTGATGATTTCCATGTGGTCTTCTGAGCCGCTGAGACAAAAATCGATAGAAAGACAACAACCTCGATCATGTCCCAGGTTCTGGAGCACAGGCGCAACAACTAGATTTGACGGGCAGTGTTTATCCAAATAGACGATAAGGCTGTTCAGCGCAGCTTCGATGTCCTTATCAAACACCTCTATTTTTCCGCAATAGACACTGGGTAGTTTCGATAATCCGTACCTGAATTCAAGCACAACACCAAAGTTCCCTCCCCCTCCTCGTAGTGCCCACAACAGTTCTTCATGACCCGGATCTTCAGCCCTCACAATATCACCCGAAGCTAGTAGAACGTCCGCCCCCACTAAATTCTCACAAGTAAACCCATAAGTTCCCAGAAGCCAACCAATTCCACCACCCAACGTTAAACCTGCAATACCGGTATCACTGACTGTTCCGGTAGGGATGACGTAACCCCTTCGACAGAGCGCTTTATCTACATCACCTAGACGAGCTCCCGGGGATACGCGAGCAATACCCATCGCCTCATCAATGGCAACATGCCTGTAAATGGAAAAATCAAGAAGTATTCCTCCTTGAGTAGAGCCAAACCCCGCAATATGGTGCCCACCACCTCGAATGGCTAGTTCAATGTCATTAAGCACTACATATTCAACAAGCTCTTTCAACGCTGATTGATTCTGTGTTCTTATAATCATTGACGGATAGAGATTGTGCATTCGATTATAGAGCTGCCTGGCCGCCTCATAAGCACTGTCTTCAGGAAATATTATACTGACTCCCGCGAACTTGCTCAGCAGCGTAATTCCGAAACTTCTAAAACCCATGAGCATAAGCACCTGCACTGATATTGAACTTCAGATTCGCACGAGAATTACTTATCTCGCGCATACCTTTACCATTGACCCGCCGCGAAGGTTAATAAGATACTCTCAACCATGTAAAGCATTATGACTTGTACATTCTCCATCTAAATATTTCCTGCACTCCCTACAAAAACTCTAACTCGCCAGACATACTTTATGTATATCAATACTTTTCATTATTTAATATTGTGCTTAAAAACCACTAACATTGAGTATTTAAACATCAAAACAATAAGAGGGAGACGCTATTTAGGGAAGGTCTGAAATATCCACCAATTTTTGATGCCCTCGCTGCTTGGGGTTCAAAAAATCCATGCGGGTCGAAAAATCAGACCTTTTTTGCTCTTAACTCATGATTGCTGCCGATAGTCGTGCCTTTTCAGGGTCATTGGCCCACATTACGGGCGCACCTCTCCCGTACCCATCCACCGTTTTCGCACCCTCCACCGATTCGACAAGGCAAACGCCGTTTGGGTGGGCGGCAATAGACCAGATCATCTTGCGATCCTGATGCTGGGAACGTTAGTCCACGCCGGTGTAACCTGCATCGCCACACACGTAAGCTTCCTTGCCGTGCAGCAACTGATCGACCTGCGTCGCGCCCGCCACATATCTGTTTCATCGGGGCTCAACTGTTCCGTTTGTGCGTGGTGGGTATTTCACCAGATTGGCAAGTCTTTCTTAGAGTTTCCTTAAGAGACGAACAAGTGAATGGGATCGGCAATTCTTGCGCAATTGCCGTTCCCAGGAAAAGCTTATCCTCCAATGCTGTCAAATCGTTTAAACAAACTGTATACGAGTTTCAGCACCCCAAAAAACGTGACGCTCACAACAATTAAAAATAACGCGACAAACCAGGTCAGGCCGTTGTAGAGAGCGTCTAAAGCAACAGAGGCAAACATAATCATAGGTAGCACCGCTACTAAAATGTTCGACAAACTTTTTGAATAAAAACTGTCCGGCAACAATGCAAATGTAAAAATGGATGTATGGATATAATCCACAGGCAAGTCACGCTGGGTAATGAATGAAAACGAACTCAACCCAAGCATAAACGTAATGCTTGCTACCACTCCAGCGATTAACGTCACCAGATACAGCCCTGTATTCACCGGAGTGAGCGCAAAAGTATGAAAGTCGATTTTGTTTGATATGACGCAAATCATTATCAGTAAAACGGCGACCAACAAAAAATGAAACTGCCCCCATCTGAACAATATCAATACCAACAAACTAATGGGCCGTACCAAAAGACTGTCTACTCTACCGAGAGTGAGCTGGCGGTAAAATTCTGTAATGGACGAACAAAAGAAACTTACCACCAAACCTCCCACTGCGTAAGACATAAAAAATAATAGCAGCCAGTTGGCATCGACTCGGTCGGAGCCAACCAACGAGCTCAGGACGTCGAAAAAAATAAATTGCAGGCTATTAAGCGTGAGCAATGCGAGCACCGCACCGAGCAAATTTACTTTATACCTTGCTTCTTCCTTAATTGAATTCGCTATCAAACTGAATATGTGCATTTAACCCCCCACACCCGAGTAGCGGTTACTGGCGAAGCTGAACGTAATTTTACAAGCCGCCAGCAAGACGAAAAACCAAACGATATACATACATAAAAGCTCAATCAAAAGATCGACACTGGGCCGCAATAAAAATTCTGCTGGGCCACTGATAATCAATCGAAATGGATTATATCTCATTAGGGGTTCCAAATAATCTGGCCAATAGGCTATGGGCAATAGTGTTCCGCCGATGACGCTTGCCAGTACAACTTGAAAACTAAGGGCCATATCAGGTCGCGTCAGCCAAAACGCAGATAACGACAACAAAAACCCCAACACAAAACAAAAATATAAATTGACGACACTCAATGCGACGAATCCCAAAACACCGATCCACTCATCCGACCAAAAAATTACAAACGCTGAAATTAGTAAGACTGGAATGTAATAAAGAAGACTCCCCCCGATAAAAATAAATAAGTTGTATTTAAAGTAGCTAATGGGTTTAACAAACAAACCTTCCAACTGCCCTTCGTGTACATGGGTGGACACCCGTAAAATAAGGTCATAGGCATTATTCAAACGATTAAGCGCTAACACAGCCAGGTAATAAATGTACGTTTCTTCCAAACTGTAATGGCTTGTTGTATCGGGCGACGCCTCTTTATAGACAAATCCCCAAATTGCGAACTGGATAAAAAACGGCACGCCTGTGGCGATCACAAGATCGGTAATCAGCATGGATCGATCTCTAAATACCGAGAGCAAACCAGTTTGCACCAACTTAAAATAGGCAACGCTGTTCATTAGTCACTCACCGGACCATGTCTTGAAAAGGTTAACTACATTATTCTCAAAATCCACAGGACTGACTTCGAGATCGTAAATCCCCTTTGAAAACATACCAAATACAGTGCCCACCAGCGCTTTGGGCACAAAATATGTTATCTGGGTTGGCAATTCGTTGATAATACTCATATCTTTAAGGTCTGCCACCGCTCTCTTGAATAGCAAAAGACACGTTTCATTTTGACTCATCTCTTTTAGGGTGACGGTTAACTTTATATGAGACTTGAAACTGGCGCTCAGCTCCTGCATCGAGCCATCGAAGCGAATTTTCCCTCTGTCGATAATAATCGCATCATCGCAACAAGATTCGATATCGCCCAAATCATGACTAGTAAGAAAAACCGAAAGATCGTCATTCTTCCGCTTGTAATTCAAATATTTTCGTATCTCATACTTTGATGTAACATCAAGACCAACCGTCGGTTCGTCTAGAAAAATAAGTTTCGGTGCATGTAAAAGATTTAATGTCAGTTCGCACTTCACGCGCTCGCCCAGACTAAGATTTCTGACGGGTTTATGAAGAACCTTTGTTAAATTCAATGACTCAGTTAATTCCGACAGCCGTTCGATATAATCGCATTTTTTAATACCGTAAATTTTTTTGTACGTGTCGAAACTCGTTTTCACCGGAAGATCCCACCACAGCGACGATTTATGACCAAATACAACACCAATCTGCCTAAGAAATTCTTTTTCACGAAGAGCGGGATTAAAACCAAGAACGCTAACGTGTCCTGATGTGGGCTTCTGGATCCCACACAAGATTTTTATCAAGCTGGATTTACCCGCTCCGTTTGGTCCGATAAAACCTACTGCCGCACCTCTTGAAAGAGTAAAACTTACCGAACTCAATGCTTGGAATGATAGATACTCGGGCCTTACCAGCTGTTTGAACCACTCTTTAAGATTGCGCGAATCCTTGGCCAAGTAATAATCTTTGTTTACTTCCGTTACATCAATCAAAGTTTGCATAGAAGCCTTAATTACTTTTCTTGAACAACACAGCACTCGTCAACACTGCCGACGCCAGGAATATAAAAGAGACCTGTATATCTTCAGAAATCAACCAGTCGCCCTCAATTGACCATTTGAAATTTCATAAAACCGGGTCCCGACATTTTCGATGAATCGCACATCGTGCGAAACGATGATGGCCGCCGGATTTATACGATGTATTTCGCTCTCTAACATCTCTTGAGTATCTATATCGAGATGATTGGTCGGCTCATCCAATAATAAAAAATTAGGTGTGCTCAAACGAAGCATCAATAGAGCAAGACGTGCACGCTCTCCGTAGCTAAGATCTCCAATATTCTTTTGTAAATCCGCATAGGAAAAACCCGACGAGGCCAAATTATTAATTGTCTGCTGTTGATCAAATTTAAACTGTGAGGTGAAGAACTCAAGAACACGTAGATCCAGTGGAAGCGCAGAGAGTTCTTGATCAAGAATTCCTATTTTTACAGAAGGGCCAACCCTGATGCAGGACCCGCCATTCAGTATCGCCCTCAATAAAGTACTTTTTCCACTACCGTTTGCCCCGGATATAACCAGGCGGTCACCTCTTTGAAGGTGCAATGATTTGATAAATAACAGCAACTCTCCTGTTTCCGAGCGCAACGTTAAATCGTCAATTTGCAAAATTTTTCTAGCGTGAAACTCATCTATAGCCAAAGAAATTTCTCGCTTGCGAGAATCGGGCTTGTCGGGAATTAATGATTCCATGGTTTTGACTTTACGCTCTATTTGTTTTGCTTTTTGCAACGCTTTGTCACTGTAATTATTCACTCCTAACTGACGCTGGAACTGTGCACTTTTTTTTAGTTTTTTTATTTCACTAACAGCTTCAATTCTAGCGCACAACGAAGCGCTCTCTTGCGCCAGAAACAGCTCCCTGGCGGTGGTGAACGACCTATTATATAAATTAAAACTACGATTTTTAAGAATCAATGTACTCTTTGTTACTGAATCCAAAAAATCACGATTGTGGCTCACCACAGCAAATGTAGAAATCACATTACTGTCAGACAGCAAACGGATAAGGTTCGCCAAGTGATTTTTATCCAAATGGTTGGTAGGCTCATCCAACAACAAAAGGTCAGGCTCCATAAGAACAGCCTTGGCAACCATCAACACTTTTTTCCAACCGCCGCTCAACTGAGAGTGAGTGAGCATGCGATATTCTTTCGGAAACTCAAGCATCTCCAGTATATATTCTGCTTTCCACCTATCGGCAATAACATCAGGTAAACAACCAGTCAATATCTCTAAGGGTGTCGCAACATCCCACTGATTAATAAATCCCTGCTCTACATGTTGCCAACTCAACCCTCTGGCGTGGCTAACACGACCTTCATGCTCATCTATGTTTTTTGTAATAATTCGCAGCAGCGAACTTTTTCCAGAACCGTTATCACCGACTATTCCTATTCTATCTCCATCATTAATAACAAAATTAAAATTCGAAAAGAGAAATTTACCGCCCAAGGATAAAGAAACATGCTCCAACTTCACCAAGGACATGATTAATTATACTTCCACTCGCGCACAATACTTCTGCGCTTGTACGATTTTTGCTCTGGTAAGGCATCAACTTCCTGATGCCGTAGTTCAATCGTATAACCAAACAAAACAGAGAGGCGCACTTTCAGTTCATTTAATATCTCTGGCATGTTCTTATGCGGTTTACCCACGTACCGAGTCAGCAACTCTATTGTTTCCGAACTCTTTTGTATTAACCGGAAAGACTCTAAAGTCCGGTCAGGCGTTACTAATATATCGTCCACCGCAGCTAGAACAGATGCGCTGGGAACGATTTTATGGTCACGCGTACGGAACGCATCATCTCGCCTGCCATTTATTTCTTTTAGCGATGTACAGAAGGTACCGCATTCACAGCGTTCATGACCCGACATTCCCCTCGCTACATCGCCGTGGTCGTATCGGATCAGTGGCATGAGCTCATTACTAAGTCCCGTGCAGATAACATTGCCGAAACCCTGCTCATCGGCATTCAAAATCTCCAGATACACATTATCTTCTGCCACATGGTAGAGGTGGTGAGGACACTGCGTAGCAATCATTCCTATTTCCTCGGAGCTATACTCATCGAAAATAGGAACACCCAACGCTTTAGAATAGTAATCACGCTCAAGCTGCGTGCTACTTTCAGAATTTGTTAAAATAGCTTCAACACCGCTCAGTGCAAGTTCAGACTTATATTTGAGTATTGTAGGTAAGTAGCTTGGCAAGGTGACGAGCAATCTGGGGCGAAGAAACACCAGGTGCTCGCCCAACGGAGTTTCTTCGAGTAAATCCGGTAGTTGGAACGTTCTATATTTTCCATGGAGGGACGAAAATGCCAACCCAGCATGATGAATCAGATAAATCCAATCATGATCGTATAACGGATGTTGCAAACATGAGTTGTAAAAACGCATCAAGTGCAGATGCTCTGCCACAATATAATCGTCATCTCTGTACGATGTAAAAGGTTTACCACTAGAACCGGATGTTCGGGTGGTATGCGCACTTCCTATCAAATCAGGATCACTCAGTCTGATTCGATCATCAAAGTTATTGAGTATGGCCTTTGTAACAACAGGGAGTCTTTCGAAATCAGAAAAACTTGATATACCGCCTTCAACATACCCAACTGCCCCATAGAATTCTTTATAAAACGGGACATTTCTGTAGGCATTGTCAACTATATTTTTAATTCGCAATAGCTGAAATTTTTCTATTTCAGCCTTGGGCTTGCGTAAAAAATCATTCATGGACTCCATGCTTGTTGACCACCGCTGAAGTGTCTTACCTTGAAGATAAAAATTATCTGTCGGGCTCCTATACACTTGCTTTGCCAATTCCTCGATCTGGTTTAAATTTCCGGTTTCCAGTTGCGAAGCATATATCATTTCGGCTTTCTTAAAATCATTCATTAAAAAACCCCTTCTTATAGTGTCTACGCATTCCCATAACAGAGAGAATGCCATTACATAGTGCGGGCAATTTGGCATTAGAGGCCGCAAGACCCAATAAAATATTAGACTTGACCTCGCCTTAACTACTGGCAATAGTAATCATGCGTCACACATCTACTAACCACCCTATTCAAGGACGAATATGACTAAAGTTAATTTCAACAACCTCATACCTGAGTTGATCGTGTCTGATATTAAAATCAGCTTAAAATTTTATTGCAAAGTACTTGGTTTCCATGTTGAGTATGAGCGACCGGAAGATGGCTTTGCATTCATTTCGTATAACGGAAGCCAACTGATGTTAGAACAAGACAGGTACGGTATTTCTCCGTGGCGAGTGGCTCCTCTAAAACAGCCCTACGGACGAGGGTTGAATATTTCAATTAATTGTCCGGATGTTGCAGCGCTGGCAAATACATTGGTTTTATGCGGTTACAGTCTGCGCAAGCCCCCGGAAACATTCTGGTACAGGGAGAGTAAAGAACTTTTAGGCGAGCGCAATTTCCTTGTACAGGACCCTGACGGTTACCTGCTTCGATTTGCCCAGGCTTTTGGCTCGAAACCTATAACGCATGACGAACTTTAAAAGTTAATAACGATTCGGAAATTTCGCATTTTATTATATACCGGTTTTTGAGATTTTCTGGTCATTGGGGAATTCAGAAATCGGTGTATAATTAGCCATTGCAATAGTACTAAGACACAAATGGACACCAAAACAGTCACATGAAACCATGACCGATGACAAATTATCTACTCCATACGATTACTAACCATTTCAAGAATTCGTGCACTTGCGTGAGTAAACATTCTATTTATCGTTTCTTTTTCCTGTGCTGCCATGTGTGAAGTTACGATGAGACTTTGGCTGGGAAGCTCAAGTAAACCATACGCATCATTACCTTGCCCCTGATTTGCAGCCCATTCATCGTAATAGCCATCCATAAAACAGAACGCTTCTGAATTCGAAAGCAGGAATTTTTTCAGCGCCACGGGGCAGATTACTTTAGGACTTGATAAATTGAATATATTCAACGTTGGCAATGCTTTGTTTAACACCGCTTCATTGATTAAGTGGTGTGTTTCATCACAACTTTTGATGAAAATACATAAAACATCAACTGAGGCCATCATATTAAACAACGAGTCGAACCTTAGGCCCAACGAAGATTCCAACTCAACCTTTTTATTTCGAGACCAGTAACTCATCTTTCTACACCCACGCAGGTGAAGCTGACGAGCCATCTCGCTACCGATATCTCCCATGCCGACAAAACCTACGTTTAAGTGTGTTAGTGAAGGCCTAGGTGTTTGAATCCACTGAGTACCATCTTTCACACGCTCAACACTTTCAAAAACTTTTGCCAGGCAGGTAGTCATCATGGCCAGCGTAAACTCTACTACTGACTGACTATTCATATGGGGGGTGTTGGCTATTCGAATACCTTTTTTTGTAGCGTATTCAATGTCAACAAAACTCGCGGTAGCTGTTCCCATCACAACCAAATTTTCCAGCTTGACTGCACAATCTATAAAGCGAGCAGATAAATGCTCCGGGCCGCCCAGAATGTAGTCTTGCACATCTGGCAGGACATCTAAAATTTGCTGTTCATCAACGGGGCGTCGAATATGAATAAGTTCAAAATCTTTTGAAAATACATCCTCTCCAATAGGGAAGTCACCGGTAACAAGAATTTTTCTCAACATACAATTTCCACCCTATTCCTGTTTTGCGAGATATTGTTAGCTTCAAGCTCTGTCAACGCGTTCTTTAAACGCAACATTGAAGGCCCGAATTGGTCATCCGGTTTAAGGAGAGCGATTCTTATTCTGTTATGTCCCGCGATATGATGGCTATTCCAATAAAAATACCTGCCTGGCAGAACAGCAACGCCATAGGTTGCAAGATATTCAGTCAATTCAAGATCAGACAATCCGGTTCTTTCAATATCAAGCCACATGACCGTCATGGTGGAGTCCGGTTCGACGGCGTCGATGGTGACTAGCGAATTCTTAAGTTCTGCCTTCGCGATCTCGATATTTTTAGTAATGATAGTTTGCATATAGGATATGCCCCCTTTTTTCAGGGTCGCTTCAATAAATGCAATGATCACTCTTAATGAGAAATTGGAACAGCATAGGTATATCTCCTCATAAATACTTCGAATACCGTGCTCCAAATTCTGGCTATATGAGAGCAAGCTAGCTTTAGTATCCAGTGTCGGCCACTGCTTGCCAGTGTCCTCGAGAATGATAAAGGAACAGTTTTTTTCTTTTAGTAACTTATATTCGTCGATTTCAGACTTGTGGCAGAAACGAAAAGAAGTGTCGAGTACCAATACGACATCTAGCCGGCTGCACAGCGCGACAATATTTGACATTGCAATAGAACCAATGACTGTGCCCGTTGGATTATTAGGGTTAACCATGAACAAAACATCAAGCTGCTTGCTAACCAACATCCCTTCCAATAATACCAGATCGGCAAGCACGATCTCCGAAATGGCTTCTAGTTCCACTTCCCGGCGACGGAGCAATTGCGCGAGGTTGTCAAATGTGGGTTCGACAAGCCCGACTTTATAATTCATTGATCGCGCCCACGCGGCGACGATGTCAATACTATTAGAGGCGGTAGGGCATACAGAAAAGCTTTCGTGTTTGCTCAAACCTTCCAGACCAAAGTATTCCGCAAATTTGTTTTTGAAAAGTCGCTCCATGTCTGGAATCAGAACTTCAGTTGCCGAGTGCCAAAGAGCAGGCAGTTCGGACAATACCGTATTGAAGTGTTTCTCAGCGGAGATATAGCTGTGCCCATCCGCCAGATTGTATTTGGCCGACAGACCAAAAACTTCAAGCTCAGTCAGATTACTTTTGTTGAAATTAGACAATATCTTCGCCTCACTAGACAGTTTGCATTCAGATGATCATTAGTCAGATCCAGGCCTTGAATCCTAATAATCTAAAAGTTGCCTGTATAGTTTAAGCAACTCGACTTTACCTCTCTAAATATTTCCGCTCCCGTTTTAACCACGTCGCTCAGCGGTAAGCGCTTATTGCCAATTACACTTTCGAAACCAAAACAAGCTACCTAATAAAACAGTTCAAGTATTTTATCGTTTCATCTCTTATCAAATATTGTTCGTTTGGGACGGATCGCGAATAACCACTTCTGCAATTCGTTTCAACGTTAGTCTTGTGCAATTGGCCTCTGCCAACATCGTGTTGCACTTTTCGCGAAACAATCTGTATGGGGTTTTCCTGCAAGACTGGCCCTCATCGTCTACTGACATCGCCCTCCCTCGTGAAATAGCTGTTTTGTTGAACACTTTTTACGCACTCGGAGGCATCCCAGTGTGAAATTGACGGCCCCAAAGAACGGTTGTGCAGGAGAAATGACGCTACGACCTAGCAGTTCTGCTAGTAGACATGATTTTCGAAACGGCAGAGTCTGGCCCCATGTTTTTGCTATGGAACTGACTCATGGAACGCGCAACGATTACTTCATTGGCTTCCTACCAATACGACGCTCTTGATCGCCTGGTCAGTCGCGTCTCTGCGGGGCAACACAGGCAGCATCGCTTCTATCAAAAGGAAAGGATCGTTTCGGAGATTGAAGAGAACGTTCACCGCCAGATTTTTCAATCTCAGGAGGCACTGTTGGCGGAACGGGAAACAGAGCGTGTTCCGCGTACGTCGTTGTTGACGACCGATACGCAGCGCTCGGTATTGCAGAATTTTGACAGCCATTCAGCTTATTCCCCTTACGGACATCGCACGGTAACCGGGGGATTGTCTGGGCTTCTGGGATTCAACGGCGAACGTCCGGACCCGGACACCGAACATTACCTACTAGGAAATGGGCACCGTGGTTTCAATCCGACCCTCATGCGTTTCAACAGTCCGGACAGCTTGAGTCCATTTGGAAAAGGCGGCTTCAATTGCTATGCCTATTGCGGTGGAGATCCGATCAATCGCACAGACCCCACGGGAAGAACATGGTATGGATGGGCGTGGTTTTCAAATGCCGCATTGGGTTTTGTGGACGACTATGTGATTCCCCGAATCCCCAAAAGGCTGGTTCGACGGATACCAGTGGTTGACAATCGCACCTTTGGCGAGGTCACCCAATCAATGTCTAGGGCAAGCGCGTTGTCCTCGTCTGTGCTCTACTTGGTCATGAATCGCGTTGAAGCCTATTACCCCCTATCACCAGTCAATGATCCACTTTTCTACGCTTTTTTGACGAGCAGTACATTCGCTGTCGCGAATAGTGCGCTGCATACTCTGCACAGATTGGCTCGTCGCGGGGCGCAGCCTATCCTGCCGTTGGCAACCCCGCTTAGGCGAACCACTTCCCTACCCGACCTTCGAAGTAACTCTCGATTGCCAACGTCAACCAGCACTTTTAACTCTTCCAGTCCGCAAATGCCTTCACAACAGGCTAAATCAGTGGCTAAGCCGAATGAACCTCGTAACTCTCTCGTGATTCGGCAGGGCCATTAGAAGAGGCTGTATTCATTCTGAGGAGGATGATCGAGGGCTGCTTTAGAGCCCTCGCGATCAGCTCGAAACCTAGACTTACAACACCTGGCGCAAAAACGCCTGCGCCCGCGGATCCTTCGGAGCATCGAAGAACGCCGCTGGCGAGGCATCTTCCAGCAGCTTCCCGTGATCAAAGAACAGCACACGGTCCGCCACTTCCCGCGCAAAGCCCATTTCATGAGTCACGCAGACCATGGTCATGCCTTCCACGGCCAAGGTCTTCATCACGTCCAGCACCTCGCCGACCATTTCCGGGTCGAGGGCCGAAGTCGGTTCATCAAACAGCATGACCTTGGGCTCCATCGCCAGCGCGCGGGCAATTGCCACGCGTTGCTGCTGGCCGCCGGACAGGCGTGATGGAAATTCGTTGGCCTTCTGCGCAATACCGACCTTTTCCAGCAAGGCCAATGCTTTGGCTTCGCGTTCCTTCTTGCCGCGCTTGCGCACAACCTTTTGGGCCAGGCAAAGGTTCTCCAGCACGGTCATGTGCGGGAACAGGTTGAAGTGCTGGAACACCATGCCGACTTCGCGGCGGTAGGCGTTAACGTCGGTTTTCGGGTCGGCCAGTTGCAGGCCGTCGATGCTTACCGAACCCGAGTCGAACTCTTCCAGGCCGTTGAGGCAACGCAGGAAGGTCGACTTGCCGGAGCCGGACGGGCCGATCACCACCAGCACCTCGCCCCTTTTCACGTGCGTCGTGACGTTATCCACAGCCCGAACCACCTGGCCGCGGGTGTCGAAGACTTTTACCAGATCGCGAACTTCAATCACTTTGCGCGAGCCTCCGCTCAAGCCGGCTGGCGATTTTCGACAGCGGCAGGTTGATCAACAGATAAAGACCGGCCACGCAGAACAGGATTTCGAACGGCGAAAATGAGGTGGTGATGACTTCACGGCCGCTTTTGAGCAGTTCGGTAATCGCGATCACCGACACGAGTGAGGTGTCTTTCACCAGGCTGATGAACTGCCCTGCCAAAGGTGGCAGGACGCGTTTCAACGCCTGGGGCAGCACGACATGGCGCATCGACTGACCGGCGCTCAGGCCCAACGAACGTGCCGCTTCATTCTGGCCGCGGGCGATCGACTGCACCCCCGAACGAATGATCTCCGCAACATAGGCGCCCGTGAACAGCGAAAGCGCAGCGATCCCGGCGAACTCCCGGGACAGGTTCATCACGGTGCCGATGAAGAAGTAGAAAATGAAAATCTGCACCAGAAGCGGCGTGCCGCGTACCAGTTCGACGTAGATCGTCGACAGGTCGCGCAACGTCGGGTTGTTCGACAGACGGCACAGGCCGGTAGCGAGGCCGATCAACAGACCGAGCACACCCGACACCACCGACAGCCACAAGGTGGTCCAAAGCCCCCACAACAGCGGACCTGCGGCCCAATGGCGGGTGACACCAATGACATCGCCTTCAGCGACATCATCGCCTTGAGCGACTTGCAAGCTGTTGTCGTCCACGATCAGGTGCTGTTCATCGCCAGCGTCGTTGCGCAAGGTGATTTCAGCCTTGTCGCCCTTGCGCACCAGTTCGCTGACGGTGGAGATATCGGCGGCGCGCTGGGACTCTTCGGCGTGATAGGCGAAGTATTGGGGCACGCGGTTCCAGCGCCATTCGTAGGACATCAGCGAGGTGGCGTAATACAACGCGCCGGCCAGGCCGATCAGCACGAGCACGGTCAGGACGTGCCATGGCCATAGGGATTTTCTTTGTTTCATTTGTCAGCAGTTTCCAGAATTCGTGTCGCCAGGAACGGCGTCATCGAGACAGTTCGCGGTCCGCTAGCAGCTGCCGAAGTACGAGGCTGCGTTGCGTGTCCGCAGGACCGCCCCAAAGGGCCGCTACGCAGCCCAACGCAGCCTCGTACCTCTGCAGCTGCTACAGGGGGCGAGGCTGCTCTCGATCGGCGCTGAAGCCTTATTCCATGTCCTTGAGCCAAGCGGTGTCTTTGAACCACTTGTCATGGATGCGATCGTAGGTGCCGTCTTCATGGATCTGATGCAGGAAGTTGTTGATGAAGTTGATGCTGTCGTAGTCACCCTTCTTCAAACCAAAGGCCAGCGGCTCGTAGGTGAACGGCTTGTCGAGGAACACCAGCTTGCCGGCTCCGACCTTGTTCACGGCTACAACGTTGTAAGGCGCGTCATAGATGAACGCATCGGCCTTGCCGTTGACCACGTCAAGCACGGCTTCCTGCTCGTTGTCGTAGCCGTGGTACTTGGCTTTGGAGATCAGCTTTTTTGCGACCATTTCACCGGTGGTACCGAGCTTGGAGGTGATGCGGTAGTCGGCGGTGTTCAGGTCTTTATAGGACTTAATGGTGCCTTCAAGCTCCTTGCGGATAAGCAGGGTCTGACCGACCACGATGAAGGGGTCGCTGAAGTTCAGGCGCAGGTTGCGTTCCTGGGTCAGGGTCATGCCGCTGCCGATCATGTCGAACTTGTCGGTCATCAGGGCCGGGATAATGCCGTCGTAGCCGGTGGACACCAGCTCCAGCTTGACGCCCATGGCCTTGGTCATGGCTTTGAGGATGTCGACTTCGAAACCGATGATTTCGCCGCGCTTGTTGGTCATTTCGAACGGCATGTAGGTCGGGTCCATCCCGACTTTCAGCGTGCCGCGTTTGACCGCGTCATCGATGGCACCGGCCTGCGCCGTGTTGATTGCAACCAAAGCCGTGACGCCGACCAGCAGCATCGAAAGATACTTCTTCATCATCAAGTCCCCAAAACCATTGCGGTGTGAGGCACGCAATCGGCGGTTTTCCTTGGAAAACCGACAGATACGAACAGAAAGCTGTCCGGGCGCACCAATTCGGGGACGGATGCTAACGCACTCGGCCGTTTGCACAAGGGTTTGGTTGGGATTTTGATCGTTCCCACGCTCCGCGTGGGAATGCAGCCCGGGACGCTCCGCGTTCCAAGAGCGGACGCAGAGCGTCCGTTGAGGCATTCCCACGCAGAGCGTGGGAACGATCAGCAGCGCAAAAAAAACCCCGCTTTCGCGGGGTTTTTCATTATGCCAACTGAGGCTGTGCACTCAGCGGTTTGAGCGGCAGCAACGGCGCATGGGGATCAGCTTTCACTGATTTGCGCCAGGCTTCCAGCCACTCTGGGTGACCTTCATTCCAGATTTGCTCATGCAGACGACCCAATGCCACCGGGTCGCTGAGCAGTTGCAGGCGCTCGTTGTTGTTCAAGCCCTGAGGCCCGACCTTCAACGCATGACGTACACGTTCGACCCGCAGCCACTCGATCGGCTCTGCCTGACCGTGACGGGAGGTCGCCAGCGAACACGCCAAGGCGTTCTGCTGTGGATCGACTACCGACCGGATGAAGCCGTCGTTCAGCGCGTGATAACGGTTTTCATGGGTGTACTGGTCCGTTGCCACCAGCGCCTGCGGCGGATTGTATTCCTCAGGGATCAGGAACAGGCTCTCGTCACGGGACTTAAGGCCCAGGCCGACACGACTGGAAATCACCGACACCGGAATCGACAACATCAACGAACCGACGATCGGCACCAGCCACCACAGGAAGCTCGGGTTCAGCCAGATCACCAGCAGCGCCCAGAAGAAGCCCAGCAAGGTCTGCGGACCATGGCGTTTTACCGCTTCGCTCCACGGCGTGGAGTCATCGTCACGTTGTGGCGAGTTCCAGGTCGCGGCCCAGCCGAGGAACGCGGCAAGGACGAAACGGGTGTGGAAGATCATCCGTACCGGCGCCAGCAGCATGGAAAACAGCATTTCCAGCAGCATCGACATCGTTACCTTGAACTTGCCACCGAACTCTTTCGCGCCCTTGGCCCAGATCAGGATGATGCTCAACAGCTTCGGCAGGAACAACAGCACGACCGTGGTCGAGAACAACGCTACCGCTTTGTCCGGATGCCATTGCGGCCATAGCGGATAGAGCTGACGCGGTTCCATGAAGTACTGCGGCTCCATCAGCGTGTTGACCGCCAGCAGCGCAGTGGACAGCACGAGGAAGAAGAACCATAACGGCGCCGACAGGTAAGACATCACGCCTGTCAGGAACACCGCACGGTGAACCGGGTGCATGCCCTTGACCAGGAACAACCGGAAGTTCATCAGGTTGCCATGGCACCAACGACGGTCGCGCTTGAGTTCATCCAGCAGGTTGGGCGGCAGCTCTTCGTAGCTGCCCGGCAAATCGTAGGCAATCCAAACGCCCCAGCCGGCACGTCGCATCAGCGCAGCTTCAACGAAGTCGTGGGACAGGATCGCACCGGCGAATGCGCCTTTACCGGGCAAAGGCGCCAGGGCGCAATGCTCGATGAACGGCTTCATGCGGATGATCGCGTTGTGACCCCAGTAGTGGGATTCGCCCAACTGCCAGAAGTGCAGACCGGCGGTAAACAGCGGACCGTACACACGGGTGGCGAACTGCTGCATGCGTGCATACAGCGTGTCCATACCCGATGCACGTGGCGCGGTCTGGATGATCCCGGCGTCCGGCGTGGCTTCCATCAAGCGCACCAGACTGGTCAGGCATTCGCCGCTCATCACTGAGTCCGCGTCGAGCACGACCATGTACTTGTAGTCACCGCCCCAGCGACGGCAGAAGTCGTCGAGGTTGCCGCTTTTGCGTTTGACGCGACGGCGACGTCGGCGGTAGAAAATCTTGCCAAAGCCTTTGGCTTCACGGCAAACGTCCAGCCAGGCTTGCTGTTCGGCGACGCAAATGTCTGCATCGTTACTGTCGCTGAGCACAAAGAAGTCGAAGCGGTCCAGGTCACCCGTGGCGGCTACGGACTCGAACGTCGCTCGCAGGCCGGCGAAAACCCGCGGCACATCTTCGTTGCAGATCGGCATCACCAACGCGGTGCGCGCGTCCTTGGCAATCGGCTCATTGCCAGCACTTTTACCGGAGATACGGTATTTATCGTGGCCGGTGAGCAACTCGAGGAAGCCCATCAGTGCCGTCCAGAAACCGGCCGATACCCAGCAAAACAGGATCCCGAACAGAATCAGAATGCTGGTTTGCAGTGCATACGGCAGTACTTGTGTGGCCGTTTGCAACAGCGGTTGATGCAGCACTTCGTTGAGGTCGACAAACGACCAGCCCTGGTACGGCATGATGCCTTTCATGTACCAGCCGGCGACGATCGTCTGGCCAAGCATCAGCACCAGCAATATGTAACGACGAATCGAACCCACCGTGCGCCAGCGAGCAGCCGGCAGCACACGCTCATCCTTCGGCGGAGCCGGCGGATTGGTGCGACCGGTGAGGCGACGCCAGCCACGCACCAGAATATTGGTGCGCCATGGCTCTGGCACGACTTTGGTTCGACGAATCGGCGGGGTTGCCTTGAGGCATACCCGGCCACTGGCATCCAGCACCAGCATTTCCGCGTCTTGCAGTTCTTCAGCGGTGCTCAAGGTCAGGCGCTTGCCGACCGAGGCCTGGGCGGCCTCGCTCGGTGCGTCGAACGTCGAGGACGACAGGCGTTGATGCAGTTCACTGAACGACTGGCAGCCCGCGAGTTCCGCGCGCTGCTCGTCGGTCATCGGCAGATGTGCCAGATACTCGGCAAGAGTCTCCGGCTGTACTTGAGAATTACTCATCGGCAGGCAACTGGTAGCTCCAGGTCTCGGTCAGGACTTCTTCAGTCGGCGCCGATTCCGGTGTGGCTGGGGCCGCGTCGGCAGCTGCAGGCTGCTTGGCGTCTTTGTTGTCCTTGTTCTGGGTATCCGTTACCGGCTTGGCATCGGCCGGTTTGGCCTCTGCCTGCTTGGCATCTTTTGCTTCCTTGTCCGCTTTCTCCTGCTGCTTGGCGGCAACCTTGTCGGCCTTGGCTACAGAAGAGTTGGAGGCTGGGAGCGAAGTCTTGGCAAGGTCGGCAGGCACGATGTTCTGCACCAGGGCCGCACGCATCTCGGTGGATTTGCCCGGATCCTTGATCTTCATGCGCAGGGTCAAGCGCCAGCCCTTGGTTTCAGGGTTGTAACGCACGCTGTTTTCCACCAGCTCGGCGTTATCGCCAACGCTGACCTGACTGCGAACGTCGGTATCCGGCGACAAAGCTGCCAGGGATGGACCTTCGAAGTCCACCAGGTAAGCAACGCTGCCATCCGGCTGACGGATCAGATTCGACTGCTTGACGTCACCCGTGGAGCGCAAAGTCTGGCTGACCCAGGCGCTGTCCGGCGCATGCAGCGCAGCTTCGTCGATGGTCCAGTGCATGCGATAAGCGACGTCCAGCGGTTGGCCAGGCTCAGGCAGTTTTTCCGGGCTCCAGAACGCAACGATGTTGTCGTTGGTTTCATCGGCCGTCGGGATCTCCACCAGGTCTACAGAACCCTTGCCCCAATCGCCTTTTGGCTCGATCCAGGCACTTGGACGTTTGTCGTAACGGTCATCCAGGTCTTCATAGTGGCTGAAGTCGCGGCCACGTTGCAGCAAGCCAAAACCACGCGGATTTTCAATTGCGAAGTTGCTCACGGACAGGTGTTTAGGGTTGTTCAGCGGACGCCAGATCCATTCGCCGTTGCCGGCATGGATAGCCAGACCGCTCGAATCATGCAGCTCGCGACGGTAGTTCAGCACTTTGGAAGGCTGGTTGGCACCGAACAGGAACATGCTCGTCAGAGGAGCGATGCCCAGCTTGGTGACCTTGTCACGCAGGAACATTTGCGCCTTGACGTCGACAACGGTGTCGCTGCCCGGACGCAGGGTCAGACGGTAGGCACCCGTCGCTCGCGGCGAATCCAGCAGCGCGAAGATCACCAGGTGCTTGTCGCCCGGCTTAGGCTGTTCAATCCAGAATTCGGTGAAACGCGGAAATTCTTCGCCGGACGGCAAAGCGGTATCGATGGCCATGCCGCGAGCGGACAAGCCATAGGTGTGACCTTTGCCGACAACGCGGAAATAGCTCGCGCCCAGCATGGTCATGATTTCGTCTTGCTTATCGGCTTTGTTGATCGGGTACAGCACACGGAAACCGGCATAACCCAGTTGTTCGGTGGCCTTAGGATCGAATTGCACATCGCCGAAATCGAAACGACTTGGGTCGTATTTGATCTCTTCGACGGTGTTAGCCGTGATTTCGTTGATTTTCACCGGCGTATCGAAGTGCATACCCTGGTGATAGAAGGACAGCTTGAACGGGGTTTTTTGATCGGCCCATTCGGCTTTTTCAGTGCGGAAACGAATTTTTTGATAGTCCGCGAATTTCATCTCGCGGAATTCGTTCGGCAGATTACTGCGCGGGGCTTCGTATTTCTGCCCGGCCAGCTCTTTTGCCTTGGCCGATACATCATCCAGACTGAAAGCCCAAAGCTGACCGGCGCTGAGCAGGCAGAGCAGTGCAGAGCCCGCTACCAGAGCGCTTCGGAACCGTTTGGCAGACAATTTTGGAGCATTACAGGGACTAACAATCACGAGCAACCCTCGCCGAAAACAGATCAAAAAACCAACGGCCAGTTAAAGTGCCCGCACGGTGTACGGTATCGAAAACCCGACCCTGCGAACGACTCTTGCCAAGTTGGCGAGCATTGTTCCGACTCCTATGGGGCAAAATGATTCCCCAAGAGGTCCAGGACAAGTCTCTACCTAAGTCAAAAATGGGCCAACGAACGCTGATCCCCGTAGCGCGCGATTATCTAGCAGGCCGCGTTACAACGCATCAGGGGTAACAAAGTATTTATCGCGAAAAACCCCTGCTTTCAGTCGAAAAGGGCTTAAAAAGTTGTTTCAAGCGCTTTCAGGTCTGTAACAGGAAGGTGACCGGGCCATCATTGACCAGGTGCACCTGCATATCCGCGCCGAATCTACCTGATGCCACAGTGCCATGCACTTGTTTCGCTTTGTTTAATAGATAGTCGAAAAGCTCTTCACCCAAGGCCGGAGGGGCGGCGGTCGAAAAACCCGGGCGCAACCCGCTACGGGTGTCGGCGGCAAGGGTGAACTGAGAGACCAGCAGCAGCCCACCACCGACATCGGCCAAGGACAAATTCATTTTGCCTTCAGCGTCACTGAACACCCGATAGTTAAGCAGCTTATGGAGAAGTTTGTCGGCGCTGGCCCGCGTATCGTCGGGTTCGACCGCCACCAGGACCAACAAACCCTGGTCGACCGCGCCGACCACCTCGCCTTCTACTTCGACTCGCGCGCCTCGCACGCGCTGCAGCAACCCCTTCATGCTTCTTCTGGCGCCAGGTCGAGCATACGCCGCGCCATCAGGTCGGCGGCACGTACCAGTGCATCGGTGATGCCCGGTTCAGAGGCCGCATGGCCAGCGTCACGGATGACCTGCAGCTCGCTGTTGGGCCAGTTCTGATGCAATTCCCAGGCGTTATCCAATGGGCAGATAACGTCGTAACGGCCATGGACGATCACGCCAGGCAAGTGGGCGATCTTGCCCATGTCACGAATCAGCTGGTTCGGTTCAAGAAATGCGTTGTTGGTGAAGTAGTGACATTCGATACGGGCGATCGACAAGGCGCGTTGCGGCTCGGAGAAACGATCGACGACCAGCGGGTTCGGTCGCAAGGTCGCGGTCCGCCCTTCCCACGTGGACCAGGCCTTGGCCGCGTGCATCTGGGCGATCTGATCGTTGCCGGTCAGGCGCTTGTGAAATGCCGTGAGCAAATCGCCGCGCTCGTCCATCGGGATCGGCGCGATGTAGTCCTGCCAGTAATCCGGGAACAGACGGCTGGCGCCAGCTTGGTAGAACCACTCGATTTCTTGCGGACGGCAGAGAAAAATCCCGCGCAGGATCAGACCGTGCACGCGCTCCGGGTGGGTCTGCGCGTAAGCCAGCGCCAGCGTCGAGCCCCAGGAACCGCCGAACAGCACCCATTTCTCGATACCCAGGTGTTTACGGATTCGCTCTAGGTCGGCGACCAGATCCCAGGTGGTGTTGTTTTCCAGGCTGGCGTGGGGCGTGGAGCGACCGCAGCCGCGCTGGTCGAAGGTGACAATGCGATACAGGTTTGGATCGAAGTAACGGCGGCTCTGGGCATCACATCCGGCGCCGGGACCGCCGTGGATGAACACCACCGGCAAACCTTCCGGTGAACCGCTTTCGTCGACGTAGAGTGTGTGGGTTTCATCGACAGCCAGATCGTGCCGGGCGTGGGGTTTGATCTGCGGGTACAAAGTCTGCATTGCGCGCTCCGTAAGGGGTCGAGGTCATCCCTGGGGGGACTACTATTATTCTGCCGTGAGGCATCATAAACCCGAATTACGTGATTGAGCATGTCCCGGCGTATGCGCGCATATTCCTGAACAATCCCACCCCCCTCGTAGGAGCTGCCGCAGGCTGCGATCTTTTGACGTTGCATTTGAAGATCAAAAGATCGCAGCCTGCGGCAGCTCTTACAGGTTAAGCACCGTAGCGTTGCTGACCCCACGCCAGCAACCCTTGCAGCAATTCCTTCAGCACCACCTGAGTCGGTGCCGCGAGGTCAGGCCGATAGCGGAACGGCTCGAACTCTTCCATGTACGTGCACTGCCCCAGTTCAAGCTGCACCGCATGAATGTTCTCGGCCGGGTTGCCGTAGTTTCGGGTGATGTGGCCGCCCTTGAAGCGGCCGTTCAGCACATGGCTGTACTCGCCGTGGCGTGCACAGATCGCCTCCAGCTGCGACGCCAATTGCGGATCGCAACTGGCACCATTGAAGGTACCGAGGTTGAAGTCCGGCAGCTTGCCGTCGAACAGGTGCGGGATGATCGAGCGAATCGAATGCGCATCGAACAGCAACGCATAGCCGAATTCGGCTTTCAGGCGAGTCAGCTCGTTCTGCAAGGTGCTGTGATAAGGCGCCCAGATCTGCTCCAGGTACGTCGCCCGCTCTGCCGCCGACGGCTCCATGCCTTCACGGAACAACGGAATGCCATCGAACAGCGTCGCGGGATACAGACCGGTGGTGGCACCCGCATATAAAGGCTTGTCATCGGACGGACGGTTCAGGTCGATGACAAATCTCGAGTACTCGGCAGCCAGGGTGCTGGCGCCCAGTTCAGCGGCAAATTCATAAAGCGTGGGAATGTGCCAGTCGGTGTCCGGCAAGCTGCGCGCATCGGGGATCAACCCGGCTTCGACCGCAGGTGTCAGGCGCAAGCCGGCGTGAGGCATGCTGATCAGCAGCGGCACACGGCCTTGTTTGAAGTTCAGAACCTTATCCACAACTGTTCTCCTAAACGCTCGTTTCGACGCCGTGACGCACGACGCGTTTTTCCAGATCACCGCCCAGCCAGTACGACAGGTCGGCAGGACGATCGATTTGCCAGGCAACAAAATCCGCGACCTTGCCGACTTCCAGCGAACCGTGGGTGTCGGCCATACCCAAAGCGGTGGCGGCATGAATCGTCGCGCCGGCCAGGGCTTCTTCCGGGGTCAAGCGGAAGCAGGTGCACGCCATGTTCAGCATCAGGCGCAACGACAGCCCAGGCGAAGTGCCGGGGTTCAGGTCGCTGGCGATGGCGATTTTCACGCCGTGTTTGCGCAGGGCGTCCATCGGTGGCAACTGGGTTTCACGCAGAAAGTAGAATGCCCCCGGCAGCAATACCGCGACGGTGCCGGACTTCGCCATGGCGATGGCATCGTCTTCGGTCATGAATTCCAGATGATCGGCAGACAGGGCGTGATAACGCGCGGCCAGACTCGAACCATGCAGCGACGACAGTTGCTCGGCATGCAGCTTCACCGGCAATCCAAGTTCCTGTGCGGCAATGAACACCCGCTCGACCTGCTCCGGCGAAAACGCCAGGTATTCGCAGAAGGCATCCACCGCATCCACCAGGCCTTCGGCGGCCAGCGCTGGAAGCATGTCGGCGCAGATGTGATCGATGTAGGCGTCGGCGCGATCCACGTATTCCGGCGGCAAAGCGTGAGCGGCCAGGCAGGTGGTGCGTACGCTGACCGGCAGTTCGGCGCCAAGGCGACGGGCCACGCGCAGCATCTTGCGCTCGTTGTCCAGGTCCAGGCCGTAGCCGGATTTGATTTCGATGCTGGTGACGCCATCGCGCATCAGGCTTTTCAGACGCTTGGCGGCGCTGGCGAACAGGTCGTCTTCGGACGCGGCGCGGGTGGCGCGAACGGTACTGGCGATGCCCCCCCCTTTGGCGGCGATTTCCGAGTAGCTGACGCCTTGCAGTCGCTGTTCGAATTCGCCGCTGCGGTTACCGCCGAACACCGTGTGGGTGTGGCAGTCGATCAGGCCCGGTGTAACCCAGGCCCCTTTCAAATCGTTGACCGCCGGGTACTCGCCGGACGGCAATTCGCTGCGCGGGCCAACCCACTCAATGTGCGCACCGGACGTCACGATGGCCGCATCCTCGATGATCGAGTAGACGCCTTGCGCCATGGTTGCGACGTGGCAGTGTTGCCAGAGAGTTTTCATCCCGGTTTCCTCGTTTTGTGATCGTTCCCACGCTCTGCGTGGGAATGCCTCTGGGGACGCTCCGCGTCCAGTGACGCGGAGCGTCACGGGCTGCATTCCCACGCAGAGCGTGGGTACGATCAGTGTGGGTGGGGTTTAAAGGCTAGGCAAAAGCTTGGTCGACACCAGCTCGTTCAAGCAACGGGTCGCCAACAACTCAGTCGCGGCAACGATGTCCGGCGCGAAGAAACGGTCTTTCTCATAGAACGGCACTTCTTTACGCAGAATCCCACGCGCCTGTTCCAGCTTCGCCGAGGTCTTCAAGCCTTCACGCAAGTCCAGGCCCTGGCACGCTGCCAGCCATTCCACCGCAAGAACACCGCGGGTGTTTTCGGCCATTTCCCAGAGACGCTTGCCCGCCGCTGGCGCCATGGACACGTGGTCTTCCTGGTTGGCCGAGGTGGGCAGGCTGTCCACCGAATGCGGATGGGACAATGCCTTGTTCTCGCTGGCCAATGCGGCAGCCGTCACCTGCGCGATCATGAAACCGGAGTTCACGCCGCCATTGGCCACCAGGAACGGCGGCAGTTGTGACATGTGCTTGTCCATCATCAACGAAATGCGGCGCTCGCTCAGGGAGCCGATTTCCGCGATCGCCAACGCCATGTTGTCAGCGGCCATGGCCACGGGCTCGGCGTGGAAGTTACCGCCAGAAATCACATCGCCTTCAGCCGCGAAGACCAGTGGATTATCCGAAACAGCGTTAGCTTCGACGGCGAGCACTTCGGCGGCCTGGCGGAACTGGGTCAGGCAGGCGCCCATGACTTGTGGCTGGCAGCGCAGGGAGTACGGGTCCTGAACCTTCTCGCAGTTCTGGTGCGAGTCGGACACTTCGCTGCGCTCGCCGAGCAGATCGCGGTAAGCGGCCGCAGCGTCGATCTGGCCTTTCTGGCCACGCGCAGCATGGATACGGGCGTCGAACGGTGAGCGCGAACCGAGCACGGCTTCAACCGTCAACGCACCCAGCGCAACAGCACCAGCGAACAGGTCTTCGCCTTCGAACAGACCACGCAGCGCATAAGCGGTGGACACCTGAGTACCGTTGAGCAGCGCCAGACCTTCTTTCGCCGCTAACGTCAGCGGGGTCAGGCCGGCCACTTTCAGCGCTTCGGTCGCCTCCAGCCATTCGCCTTTGTAGCGCGCCTTGCCTTCGCCCAGCAGCACCAGCGACATGTGCGCCAATGGCGCCAGATCACCCGAGGCACCGACCGAGCCTTTCAATGGAATGTGGGGATAAACCTCGGCGTTGATCAGGGCGATCAGCGCGTCGATCACTACACGACGAATACCGGAGAAGCCACGGCTCAGGCTGTTGACCTTGAGCACCATGACCAGACGCACCAGCGCGTCGCTGATCGGCTCGCCAACACCAGCGGCGTGGGACAGCACCAGCGAGCGCTGCAGGTTTTCCAGGTCTTCGCTGGCGATACGGGTCGAGGCCAGCAGGCCAAAACCGGTGTTGATGCCGTAGGCAGTACGGTTCTCGGCGAGGATCTGCTCCACGCACGCGACACTGGCTTCGATCTGGGCCGAAGCGCTGCTGTCGAGGGTCAGTTGCACCGGCTGCTGATAGATATCACGCAGTTGGACGAGGCTCAGTTGGCCGGGAATCAGGTTTAGGGCTGTCATTTTGTGCTCCTTTTGAGAGGTGTAAATGCTCTCTGTTTAGAGAGGCAGACCAGACGCTCCGGAAATGTCCGTTGTCCGTCGCTTCCCCCTTTTTGAGGGGGCTGGCGCCTTGGCACGCTGGTTTTGTATGAAAATCAGTTCAGATTCGGCAAAGCCTTGTGCAGCAAATTCGGTTCTTTCAGCACACTGGCCGCAGCGGCAATGTCCGGCGCCAACCAGCGATCCTGGTCGTAAGCGGGGACACGTTCGCGCAGCAGACGCCACGCCGCATCGGTGCCGGCTCCAAAGCGCTGTTCTTTCAGGAACTCGAACGCCTGGGCCGCCAGCAAGTACTCGATGGCGAGAATCTGCGTGCAGTTTTCCAGGGCGCGATGCAGCTTCAGCGCCGCATTGGTGCCCAGGCTCAGGTGATCTTCCTGCAGGCCGGAGGTGACGTAGTTATCGAGCACGGCCGGTTGCGCCAATTGGCGGTTTTCCGCGCACAGCGAAGCGGCGACGTATTGCACGATCATCATCCCGGAGTTCACACCCGGGTTGGCCACCAGAAAGGCCGGCAGGCCGCTGACGTGCGGGTTGATCAAGCGGTCCAGGCGACGCTCGGCGATGGAGCCGATTTCCGCCATGGCAATGGCCAGCAGGTCCGCCGCCATGGCCACGGATTGGCCGTGCGGGTTGGCCTGGGACACCACGCGGTAGTTGTCCGCAGTGCCCAGCACCAGCGGATTGTCGGTGGCGCTGTTAAGTTCGGTTTCGATCTGACGAGTCGCGTGCACCAGCTGGTCGCGCGCGGCGCCGTGCACTTGCGGGATCGAACGAATGCTCAGGGCATCCTGAGTCCGAATGCCTTTGCTCCGGGCAATTACTTCACTGCCGTCAAGCAAGGCGCGCAGGTTGATACCGACCTGCTGCATACCCGGATGCGGCTTGAGCGCGATGATTTCGGCGTCGAAGGCGTCGATTTGCCCGCGCTGGGCTTCGAAGCTCATGGCCCCAATCACGTCGGCCCACTGCAACAGATGCTCGGCGTCGGCAATGGCCAGGCAGCTCAGGCCAGTCATGCACGGCGTGCCGTTGACCAGGCACAGTCCATCTTTGGCACCCAGTTTGACCGGTTGCAGCCCTTCTTCCGCCAAGGCCTGCTGCGCGGAGACGATCTGCCCACGATAGCTGACATTACCGACACCCAGCAGCGCAATGCCGATGTGCGCCATGTGGGTCAGATAACCCACGGAGCCCTGGGACGGCACTTGAGGAGTAATGCCATGGTTGAGCAACGCCAGCAGTGCTTCCACTACTTGCCGGTGGAGGCCGGATTTGCCATGACTGTAGTTGACGATGGCGGCGCACATGATCGAGCGGGTCTGCTCGTCGGTCAGTGGTGCGCCAACGCCACAGGCGTGGCTGAGCAAGGTATTGCGCGACAACTGGCTGAGTTGTTCGTCCTGTAGCGAGACGTTGCACAGCGCGCCCAGGCCGGTGTTGATGCCATAGGCACGTTCGCCGCTGGTGACGATGCGCTGAACGATCGCCTGGGCATTCTCGATCCGCGCCCAGATCGAAGCCGACAGTTCAAGTTGTGCGCCATGCCGAGCGACGGCGACTACGTTCTGCCAAGTGACTTGCGCTTCGGTGATAACGATTTTTTCAGCCTGGGACATCATTGACCTCAATCCGGAATATTGATGCAGCTTCACTGGCCTCATCGCGGGCAAGCCCGGCTCCCACAGGTTCTCTTGTGTAAACAACATCTGTGCAACACAACTAAACCTGTGGGAGCCGGGCTTGCCCGCGATGAGGCCGGAACAAGCACCGCAGATCTCTTTAAACCACCGCAGCCCGACGCTGCACGAACCGGTCGACATACTCATCCGCTGGCGAATGCAGGATCTCGCGCGGCGTGCCGACCTGGATCAGGCGGCCGTCCTTGAGGATCGCAATGCGGTTGCCGATGCGCACGGCCTCGTCGAGGTCGTGGGTGATGAAGACGATGGTCTTGTGCAAGGTCTTTTGCAGCTCCAGCAACTGGTCCTGCATCTCCGCACGGATCAGCGGATCGAGGGCGCTGAAGGCTTCGTCCATCAGGATGATGTCAGTGTCCGCCGCCAAGGCGCGGGCCAGGCCCACACGCTGTCGCATGCCGCCCGAGAGCTGGTGCGGGTATTTGTTTTCGTAGCCCTTGAGGCCCACGGTGTTGATCCAGTGCAGGGCGCGCTCGGTGCACATCTGCTTGCTCTCGCCGCGCACTTTCAGGCCGTAGGCGACGTTGTCCACGACGGTCTTGTGCGGCAGCAGGCCGAAGCTCTGGAACACCATGCTGATCTTGTGCCGACGAAATTCGCGCAGGGCTTCCATGTCGTATTGCAGGATGTCCACGCCGTCCACCAGGATCGCGCCGCTGGTGGGATCGATCAGGCGATTGAAGTGGCGAACCAGCGTCGATTTGCCGGAGCCCGACAGGCCCATGATCACGAAGATCTCACCGGTACCGATGCTCAACGACAAGTCGTTCACACCCACCACGCAGCCGGTTTCGGACAGCACCTGATCCTTGGTTTTACCCTGGCCGACCATGGCCAGCGCTTCCTTGGAACGGTTGCCGAAAATCTTGAAGACGTTTTTGACTTCGATCTTGCTCACGGTTGCGTCGTTCATTTGCTCACCTCATGCCGTGGCCGACCATACGCCTGAGTAATGCGGTCGATGACCACTGCCAGAATCACGATCGCCAGACCGGCTTCCAGGCCTCGTCCAACGTTGAGGGTCTGAATCCCCACCAACACATCTTCACCCAGGCCACGGGCACCGATCATCGAGGCAATCACCACCATCGACAGGGCCATCATGGTGGTCTGGTTGATCCCGGCCATGATGCTTGGCAGGGCCAGCGGCAGTTGCACGCCGAACAGTTGTTGCCAGCGGTTGGCACCGAAGGCGTTGATGGCCTCCATCACTTCTCCGTCGACCTGGCGAATGCCCAGATCCGTCAGGCGGATCAGCGGCGGCGCGGCGTAAATCACGGTCGCGAAAATCGCCGGCACCTTGCCCAGGCCGAACAGCATCAGCACCGGGATCAGGTACACGAAACTCGGCATGGTCTGCATGATGTCGAGCAACGGCATCAACACCGAACGCAGGCGGTTGCTGCGCGCCGAGAGGATGCCCAGCGGAATGCCGATCAGCACCGAAATCACCGTCGCGACCATCATCAGTGCGAGGGTCTGCATCAGCTTGTCCCAGAGGCCAACCGCCCCCACCAGGAACAACAAGCCGACAATGACAGCGGTGGTCACGATCTTGCGGGTCGCGTGCCAGGCCACACCTGCAACGATTGCCAGCATCAGCCACCAGGGCGCTGCACGCAGCAAGCCTTCGAGGTTGACGATCGCCCACAACAGGGTGTCTGAGATGTGTCGGAACACATCGCCGTAATTGGTCACCAGCGAATCGACCCAACCGTTGACCCAGTCGGCGATGGAAAAGGTAAAGCTTTCGGGAAACATAAGAGGCTCTCAATCAAGGGGGTTGCGATGCAGCACCCGACTGCCGTCGCCGACAGTCGAAGAAGCTGGACCTACAAGGCCGCGTCGATCTTCTTGGCTGCGTCTTCGCTCACCCACGCATGCCAGACTTCAGGATGTTCCTTGAGGAAGATTTTCGCCAGCTTCGGCGAAGCAATCCGCTCCTTGGCCATGCGCCCCAGGTTCTGGTTCAGCAGGTCGATCGGCAGGTTGACCTTTTCCAGCACGGCCACCAGTTCCGGGGCCTCGTCGTGGAAGGTTTTGGACAGGCCGACCTTGATGGTCACGCTCTTGTCCACGCCCGGTTTCTCTTCAAGCTTGACCAGGTCGACCTGCCCCATCAGCGGCGTAGGCGACCAGTAGTAGAACAGGATCGGCTCGCCACGCTTGTAGCTCGACAGCACCGCTGCATCCAGCGCCGGGCCGGTGCCTGGGCGGAAGTTGGTGTAGGTGCTTTCCAGGCCGTAGCTTTTGAGCATCTCGCTGTTGTCCAGCTCACAGGTCCAGCCGGCCGGGCAGTTGTAGAAACGGCCTTTGGAGGGTTCTTCCTGATCCTTGAACACGCTGGCGTATTTGGCCAGATCAGCAATGTTCTTAAGGTCTGGCGCCTTGGCTTCCAGCTTGCGATTGGCATCGCCCTCGATCACGTAGCGCGGCACGTACCAGCCTTCGACAGCGCCCATAACCGGAGCGCCAACACCGACGACCTTGCCGGCCTTCTCGGCCTTGTTCCAGACTTCACTACGCCCCACCCATTCTTCGGCGAAGACTTGAATGTCGTTGCTGCTCAGGGCGTTTTCCATGGTGATGGAGTTGCCTGGCAAGCTGTCGGTCTTGCAGTCGTAGCCTTTCTCCAACACGACTTGCAGCACGTCGGTCAGGAGCATGCCGCTTTCCCAGTTGAGGCCGGCGAATTTCACCGGTTTACCCGACTCGCACCAGCCGGCTGCCTGGCTGGCGCCGGCGCTGGCGAGCAGGCCCATGGAAAGCAATGTAGTCAGCAGGGTCTTGTTCGATTTCATTGTTGCGACGCTCCTAATCATGAATTGGCTTACGGCAGTCAAGAGGCATCCAGCCCTGTCCTCGTCCAATCAGGCCCGCGCCGCAGCGCGACTGGCCCCGCTCGTTACTGGCTGTACAACACTGTCCTGCTCGACCGGCAGAATCAGTTGATCGGGCACCGAGCCGTGCCATTTTTTCGCACACACGTAATACAGGGCTGCAGGCAGCACCAGACCAATGATCCAGGAGATATCCACATCACCCAGGGCCGCTACCAGCGGACCGGTATAGAACTTGGTGGAGATGAACGGTAGCTGCACCAGTACACCGAAAACATAGACGCTGATACCCAATGGGTTCCAACGGCCGTAGCGACCTTTCGGATCGGACAGGGCTGGCACGTCATAACGCTCGCGAGTGATGCAGTAGTAGTCCACCAGGTTGATCGCGCTCCATGGCGTGAAGAACGCCAGCAGGAACAAGATGAAGGACTTGAAGGCACCGAGAAACGAGTGCTGACCGAGCAAGGCAATCAGGGTCGCGGTTCCTACAATGACCAGCACGAAGACCAGGCGCTGCAACGGCGTGACCTTCAGCTCACCACGGAAGCCGCTGATGATGGTCGCAATGCACATGAAGCTGCCGTAGGAATTGAGCGTGGAGATGGTGACCTTGCCGAAGGCGATGCTGAAGTACAGCAGCGCAGCGGTGGCACCGGTCCCGCCCAGACCAACGATGTAGGCGACTTCGTGACCGACGAACTGGCCGTTGGCCGATGCAGCGGCGAACACGCCGAGGATCATTGCCACCTGTGCGCCAATGACCGAACCCGCGCCAGCGGCGAAAAAGGTCTTCACCGAAGAAGTCTTGCTTGGAAGGTAGCGCGAATAGTCAGCCACATAAGGGCCGAAGGCGATCTGCCAGGAAGCCGCGAGTGACACGGCCAGCAGGAAGCTGCTCCAGCTGAAGTGGCGGATTTCCAGCAGTGCGCCAACGTCCGTCTGGCTCATGAGACGGCTGAACAGGAAGACGAAAGCAATCACGCCAATGACGCTGGCGACACGGCCAATCCAATGGATCACCCGGTAGCCGAGCACCGTGACCAGCACGATGACGCTGGCAAAAATGAGGATACCGACGCTGTCGCTGACGCCGAACAACTGGCCCAGCGCCTGGCCGGAAAGTACGGTTCCCGTTGCCGTGAAACCGAGGTACATCAAGCAGACCAGTACGATCGGGATGGCCGCGCCATAAACACCGAACTGTACCCGGCTGGAAATCATCTGTGGCAGGCCAAGCTTGGGCCCTTGCGCCGCGTGCAACGCCATCACCCCGCCGCCCAGCAGTTGACCGATCAACAGACCGATCAACGACCAGAACACATCACCGCCCAGCACCACGGCCAGGGCCCCGGTAACAATCGCGGTGATTTGCAGGTTGGCACCCATCCACAGGGTGAACTGACTCAATAGACGACCGTGTCTTTCCGCTTCCGGGATGTAGTCGATCGAGCGTTTCTCGATCAACGGTTTGTTGCCTGCACGATCGTTGTTTACAGCCATGATTCAACCTCTGTGGATTGTTTTAATTGTTCACTTCGTTTCTGTAGGGCTGCTTTCCTGTGGGAGCCGAGCTTGCTCGCGATGGCGGCGTATCTGATACACCGCGTTATCGTTCATCGCGAGCAAGCTTTGCTCCTACAGGGGTTGTTTATTTGCCGGTAATCATCGGCAGGTTCAGGCCTTGTTCCTTGGCGCAGTCGATCGCGATCTGGTAACCCGCATCGGCGTGGCGCATGACCCCGGTCGCCGGGTCGTTGTGCAGCACGCGAGCGATGCGTTCGGCCGCTTCGTCGGTGCCGTCGCAGACGATGACCATGCCCGAGTGCTGGGAGAAGCCCATGCCGACGCCGCCGCCGTGGTGCAGCGAAACCCAGGTCGCGCCGCTTGCGGTGTTGAGCAGGGCGTTGAGCAGCGGCCAGTCGGACACGGCGTCGGAACCGTCCTGCATCGACTCGGTTTCACGGTTCGGGCTGGCCACGGAACCGGAATCCAGGTGGTCACGGCCGATGACGATGGGC